>PJEL010002174.1_pt1 | contig 18451 bp, 14 predicted proteins | sample 1853271 | NCBI WGS metagenome assembly PJEL01 (sample SAMN08108733, study PRJNA415343) | Invertebrate metagenome, whole genome shotgun sequencing project. | host: Globobulimina | place: Sweden: Gullmar Fjord | collected 2015-08
ATTTTGAGCAAAACCAATATCATCGTAAAACCAAATACCATCTGAGTCAAAGCGGGCAATATCGAAAAGCGTATAGTAGCGACCCGCATGAGTATAGCTGCAAAGATACTCAACCCCACGGAGTCGTCTGAAGACAGTCATTCGTGAAGTGGACCCAACAACTTCAAACAGATCTCTCATCTCTACTACTCGGCGACTTTTGATAAAATTCTCAAGCTTTTTCTGAGCATCGATTCTTGGCATATTTCCTCCTGTTACATTTAGGATTCCTTGTCAAATAATATACCTTATGAGTTCAATATATTACAAGAATCCAACGGAGTTTTTCCTCAATAGCCCACAACAGTATGCTCCCATTCTGCTTGGCCGCCAGGTGGCCGGTTATTAAATCATATCGTCGTCAGTGGACCGAGCTTTGAAAATTATTTCTTGACAAATGATCATAAATGATAGAGATAATGTAATAACATTAATACTTATAAGCAAATCATCTTGGAAATATTACCGATAAGGGTCTAAAACAATTTGTATTGAATTGTGTTGCAACTATCCGCCTTAATAAGGAGGTATCACCTATGAACTGGAAAGAAATCTATGACAGCAGACTCTGTTCTTTTGAAGACGCGGTCAAGTTGGTGAAATCCGGCAACCGCGTTGCCCTGGGTTCAGCTTGCGGCACTCCCGAAGACATGATCGATGCATTGCTGGAACGATCTGATGAATTAAATGGGGTGGAGTTGGTTGCTATGGTCTCTACCGGCAAGAGTGCTTATGCCCAACCTCAGTACGCCAAGGCGTTTCGCCACAATTCTTTTTTCGTGGCACCCAGCACGCGTCAGGCTATCGATGAAGACCGTGCGGATTACACTCCTTGTTTTTTCAAAGAATTTCCTCAAATAATGTTGGAAGGCATTTTGCCGATCGACGTCGCCCTGATTACCGTGACTCCGCCCGATAAAGTCGGTAACTGCAGTCTCGGAATTTCGGTTTGCTATGACTACTCGGCTGCCAAGGCGGCAAAAAAGGTCGTTGCCGAAGTCAATTCCAACCTGCCTTATACACTCGGCGACTCGACCCTGCACGTTTCTGAAATCGATGCCTTTGTAAAAACGGAACGTCCGATCGTCACCGCTCCGCGACCTAAAATAGGGGAAGTTGAAGAAAAAATCGGGGCATTTTGCGCCGATTTAATCAAAGACGGCGATTGCCTTCAGCTTGGATACGGGGCACTTCCGGATGCAGTTTTGGGTTTTCTGGAAGACAAAAAAGATCTTGGGATTCACTCCGAAATGATTTCCGACGGTGTCATGCATCTGGTGGAAAAAGGCATCATCACTTGCGCCCGTAAGAATTTTAAAAACCGCAAAATCGTGATCACCTTTGCCATCGGCACCAAGGAGTTCTATGACTGGATGCACTACAATTCCATGATTGAAATGCACCCGGTGGAATACATCAACGATTCCAATATCATCGGTAGAAATGACAATATGGTCTCTATCAATTCCGCCCTGTGCGTTGATCTTCTCGGCCAGGCAGCTGCCGACATGATAGGACCCAACCAGTATTCCGGCATCGGTGGCCAGGTGGATTTCATGAGAGGCTGTCGCCGATCTAGCGGCGGCCGTAGTATCCTCGCCCTAGCGGCCGCGTCATCAGACGGAAAAAGATCCCGGATTGTGACAACCCTGGAACCCGGTCAGGCCGTTACGACATCACGGCAAGACATCGACTACGTGATTACCGAATACGGCATCGTTCATTTGCGCGCCCGGACCGTTAAAGAACGCGCTCGCCGCCTAATCGATATCGCAGCCCCCCAGTTCAGAGATCAGCTCAGGGCCGAATTCAAAGAGCTATATGGACGCGACTGCTATAACTGAAAAATCCACTAAACTTGACAAAAGATGAGGGATGCAAAATCTACTTGACACAGAAAACACATTGTTATAACAATAATACAAATCTTCAGCTTTTAGGTTAGCGGGGATACGATCATGAGTTTACCTCCATTTCAATATTTGGCTCCCAAAACCGTCGATGAACTGGTCGTCATGCTGGCGGAGCATGGCGAAAATGCCAGGATATTGGCCGGCGGAACGGACCTGATTAACTGGATGGCAGAAAAAATGGTTCAGCCGGACTATCTCATCGATCTCAATGGGCTGGCGTCTTTATTCGGGATTGCCTATGAAGACGACAAAGGCCTGACGATTGGTGCCGCCACCAAATTGGAAACCATCGAAAAATCTTCGCTGGTAAAGGAAAAATACTACTCCCTCTACCAGGCCGTCCGCGAAATCGGTTCCCCGCAGGTAAGGGCCATGGCCAGCATCGGTGGCAACAGCTGCAATGCATCGCCGTGTGCGGATACACCGCCTCCGCTGGTAACCTTTGGCGCAACCGTCACCCTGGCAGGTAAAAACGGGCGTCGCCGGATGCTTCTGGAAGATTTTATTCAGGGCAACCGTCAAACGGCGATCGCGCCCGATGAGTTCCTGGAAAGTTTTTTTGTCCCGGAACCCCGGCCGAATTCCACCAGCCGGTTTTGCCAGATCGGGCTGCGCGCAGCCCAGGAAATCGATGTGGCCAGCGTTGCCGTCAATTTGGCACTTGATCCGGCCGAGAAAACGATTCAGGAGGTTCGTATTTCTTTGGGAGCGGCCGCTCCAATTCCTATGCGCGCAAAGAATGCGGAAAAAATCCTGATGGGCAATAAACCGTCAGACGATGTCGTTAACAAAGCGGCCGAGAGCTGCAGTGAGGCGTGTCAACCGATCGACGACCTGAGAGCCTCGGCAACCTACCGGCGCCATGTCATCAAAGTGCTGGCGGGAAGAACGTTGCGGGAGGCGATTGCAGCCTTCAGCTAAGATCAAGCAATATATAAGAATAACGATTGAAAAGATCGTTAAATCAAAGAGGAAGAGCTTTGAAACAGCTTGTTGAACTCAACATTAATGGACAGCGCTACGATGTCGCCATCAGCCCGGAGGATCTCCTGATCGACGTCATGCGCCGGAAATTGGACCTCACCGGAACAAAGAAAGGGTGCGGGCAGGGAGACTGCGGAACCTGCACGGTGATCATCAACGGCCGGCGAGCCCTGGCCTGTCTGACCCTGGCAATTGCCTGTCAGGGTTCGGAGATACTTACCATAGAAGGTATGGAGAAAAACGGGAAACTGGACCCGATCCAGGACGCTTTTCTGAATAAAGGCGCCGTCCAATGCGGCTATTGCACTCCTGGAATGATTATGTCGACCAAGGCGCTGCTGAACGAAAATCCGGACCCCAGCCGGGACGACATCAAGCGCGGATTGTCCGGCAACCTCTGCCGTTGCACCGGTTACTTAAAAATATTTGACGCCGTCGAAGACGCCGCTCGGCAACTGAAGGCGAGATCTGAATAAGCAAGGGGGACGAACCATGTCTGATAAGAAAAAGCAGTTCAGCGTCATCGGAAAAAGCGTCCCTCGTGTGAACGGAGCGGACAAAGTACGAGGAAAGGCCATCTTCACCGACGACATGAACCTGCCCGGCATGACCTATGGTAAAATCAAACTGGCCGAAGTGGCTCACGGCAAGATAAAAAAAATTGATTACCGTAAGGCGCTCGATTTGCCGGGAGTGCTGGCGGTCATCACCGGCGAGGAATGCGCCAAACCCTTCTCGGTCAACAATTACAAGCCCACCGAAACGCCTCTGGCGGTAGAGAAAGTCGTTTATTTCGGAGAAGGCGTTGCGGCGGTTGCCGCGATGGATGAAAAAACGGCTGAAAGGGCTGTGGACCTCATTGAGGTTGAATACGAAGCGCTGCCCTTTTTTCTGAATCCTCTGCAGGCCATGGATCAAGACGATGTCCGCATCCATGACTGGGCTGAAAGCAATCTGAATTATGAGGGTTTCCAGCATTTCGGTGACGTGGACAGTGCCCTTGAAAAATCACCTGTGGTGGTTGAAAACGATTTTTACTCATCCTACACCAATTGCGCTTTCCTGGAGCCCCAATCTGCCTTGGCAGACTATAATCCGGGTACCGGCCGCCTGACGCTGTACACCTGCAATCAAATGCCCCACTACCTGCATCATACCGTATCCCGAACGCTGGATATACCCATGGAAAAGATCCGAATCGTCATTCCGACGGTTGGTGGCGCGTTCGGCGGTAAAACCGAGGCCACTCCCGCCGCCATGGTGGCCTGTGTCCTAAGCCGCAAGATTGGAAAACCGGTTAAAATTACCTATACCCGCAAAGAAGTTTTTTATCAGAACAAAAGCCGCCATCCGGCCCACATGAATATGAAGATGGGTTTCAGTGGCGATAGAACGATCACTTCGGTGGACTTCGATAATATCCTTGACGGCGGCGCTCACAGCAGTTGGGGATTCGTCGTGTTATGGTTTGTGGCGGCCCTGACCCATCTGCCTTATAAAATCCCGCAAGTGCGCTACAGGGGCCGCCGTATATATACCAACAAACCCACCACCGGCGCCCAACGATGCCTGGGGGGGGTGCAGGTACGCATTTGCGTGGAAAGCCTCCTGGATCAGGGCGCCAAAGAGTTCGGTATCAGCCCGGTTGAAATCCGGCTGAAAAATGCGGTCGAATCCGGTTACAAAACGCCGACGGTGGTTGAGGTTCGCCACTCGGAATTTAAGAAATGTCTCGAATCGGTCGCAAAACGCTCAAAATTTGATGAAAAATACGGTCAATTACCTTTTGGCCGCGGCATCGGAATGGCGGGCGGGCATTACAGTACCGGCGGTGCTTTCCTGCTTTATCCGAGTTACCGGCCGCATTCGACCGCCAACATACGCGTTGACAATGAAGCCGGTGTGACCGTTTTTATCGGGGCCACCAATATCGGTCAGGGCTCGAGCACCGTCATCTGTCAGATGGCGGCTGAAGTGCTGGGTACTCCCTACCAAGATGTTCACCTTGTGTGCCAGGACACGACCCTGGCGCCAATGGATAATGGAACCTATGACAGCCGCCTGACTTACGGTGCCGCCCATGCAGTCAAAAACGCCGCGATGGATGTTCGTAAGAAATTGTTCGAGGTCGCGGGCACCATGCTGGGGGTACGGATGGAGCATCTGGAATGCGGCGACGGAGAAATATATTCGATTTTTGAAACGAACAAACGAATACCTTTTCAAAAAGCCGTATACCAGTACATGAGCTGTGTAGGTCCACTGTTTGGAACCGGCGACTATACACCACCGCAACCCAAAGGCGACTATCAGGGCAAATTGATCGGCCCTTCGCCGGCCTTTGGATTCACGGCCCAGGCCGTAGAGGTGGAGGTCGACACGGATACCGGTCAGATTAAGATTCTCAATTACTGGGAAGCCGGTGACTGCGGCAAGGCCCTTAATCCGATGGCGGTCGAGGGCCAGGTCGAGGGTGCTATCTCCATGGGATTGGGCGCGGCCCTGTTCGAAGAGATGGTCATGGATGCCAACGGTGCCATGCTGAATCCCAATTTCCATGACTATAAGATACCCACGACCTTGGATATGCCGGAGATTGACAGTGAAATCGTGGATAGCTACGACCCGACTTCGGCTTTCGGTAACAAGGAAGTCGGTGAAGGGCCGGTAGGCCCGGTGATTCCAGCCTTTCTCAATGCGATCTACGATGCCATCGGAGTGCGATTAACTGAAGTTCCTCTGAAACCGGAGAAAATACTTCAGGCCTTGGGCAAAATTAAGGGCCCGGGGGATATTCCGATGTACGTAGCCCAGGGTCCGGCGGCTTGTGCCAAAGAGTAACAGGTGTATACCGGATTTGATAAAAATCATTGGTCATCATAGATCTACTAAGGCCCGATTTACCGCTTTGTGAGAGTTGCCGCTTGACAGAAAAGTTTACCGGCCTCAGGAGAGCGGCCAGATTAAACGAGAATTAGGAAACTTTGAAAAAGCGAATAACGAATGTCGAACCCTCCTCCGGCGGACTGTAAGCAAGGAATGTCGAATATCGAAGTATTGTATTCTGTCTATTTTAAAAAAGAGTGAGCAACGCGATTCCACCCTTCGACATTCGATATTCTGCGGTTCGCTTGTCGTAAAATAGATAAAGCGTAGCGCCATCAATATTGGACGTTCGATGTTGGACGTTCGATGTTCGACGTTCAATCAGTTAACTGTTCCAACCAAGGGTAGTTTCATATAAGCAGTTGGGGCCGCAGGTCCCGCCGAAAATTAGGAGGTCTCTAATATGAGGGAATATGATTTGGTCATAAAAAATGGGAATGTCGTCATTCCGTATGTCGGTGTCCAGAAAGCCGATATCGGTGTGAGGGGGGAGAAAATCGCTGCCATTGACGGCAATATTCCGGCCGAAGGCGCCAAAACCGTGGTGAACGCCGCCGACCGTTACGTTTTCCCGGGTGCCATCGACTCCCATTTTCATATCGGCATCTATCGTCCGTTGGCAGAGGATGCCGCCAGTGAATCCACTTCGGCTGCTTCCGGCGGTGTTACAACGATTCTAAGCTATTTCCGAACCGGCCAAGATTATCTGAATAAGGTTGGACCGTACCGCGAGATATTGCCGGAATTGCTCGAGCTTTCCGACAGGTCGTTTCTGGTAGATTATGGTTATCATCTGGCCTGCATGACCGAAGAACATATCAACGAAATCGAATGGCTTGTAACGGAGGGCGGAGTATCCACTCTGAAATACTACATGTTTTATAAATTGTTGACGCTGGCCGGTGCTACCCCGGAAGCCAACAATTACCTGATGATCGACAATCCGGTAGACTTCGGTTATCTCTACCGTTTCATGAAAGAAGTTGCACGGGTCAACGAACTATACAAACAATACGGCAACATCAGCCTGAGCGTGCACTGTGAGAATCCGGAAGTTATCCGCGCCACCCAGGCCGAGGTACAGGCCAATCCAAGCGGCGTTTCCATGAAGGACTACAGCAATGCCCGTCCGCCCTGGCAGGAAGAACTCGCAATCAACGAAACCGCCATCATGGCCAGATATACGAACTGCCCGGTGAACCTGCTGCACTTGAGCAGTCAGAAGGCGGTGGAGGCCGGTATCGATGTTAGCCAACGTTACCCTGAAATTGACTTTTTACTAGAAGGGACCCTGCATCACCTCGGACTCTCCAATGACATGGAGCTCGAGCAGAAGGCCAAAGTCAATCCACCGATAAGGAGCGACGCGGATGTGGATTTCCTTTGGGATGCTGTGTTGAGGGACACCATCAAAACCGTCGTCAGCGATCACGCCTGTGCCACCCTTGAAAAGAAAAAAGGTGACCTGTGGACATCTCTTCCTGGATTTGGCGGCACCTCTTTAATGTTTCCGGTTCTCGTTACGGACGGATATCACAAACGCGGGCTGCCCCTGCACCGCATCGCTGAACTCAGTTCCGCCAATCCTGCCCGCTACCACAACTTGTATCCCAAAAAAGGAGCAGTTATGGTCGGCAGCGATGCCGATTTCGCAATTGTCGATATCGACACGGAGAAGGAAATCACCTTAGAAAATCTTTATACAGCCCAGGAATTCAGTCCGGAACTGGGCCTGAAATTTAAAGGCTGGACAGACTATACCATTTTGCGTGGAAAGGTGGTTTTCGAAAAAGGCCGGATCACCGGCAAGCCCGGTAACGGTCAATTTGTGAAACGACCGGTTAGCCTTCATTACTAGCCGCTTTTTTAAAGTGAGGTGTAAATCGATGCTAAGAGACAAGGCCATCCCTTTATATTATCAGCTCGAGACGATTCTACGAAAAAAAATCGTTTCCGGGGATTTTTCGCCGGGAATTCCGCTGCCCAGTGAAGATGCCCTGGCTAAGGAGTACGAAGTCAGCCGCATAACTGTGCGTCAGGCGCTCTCGTCGCTGGAAAAGGATGGGCTTGTCATTCGCCAAAGAGGCAGGGGCACATTTGTGTTAAAAAAAGCACATTCAATTGAACTTCCGCGTTTTACCGGTTCAATCGAAGACCTGGTCTTAATGGGCAAACGCACAAAAACAAAAGTCATCGAAAGTGCCTGGATCGATCCACCGGAAATTATCCGCGATCGTTTGAAAGTTAAAGATGATAAAGTGTTGCGTCTTGAAAAAGTCCGGTACATCGAGGGCGAACCGTTTTCGCATGTGTTTAATTATCTGCCGCCGGATATCGGTAAAAAGCTTCCCATAGACCTCGTCAAGTCGAAACTCATGTTAATGATTCTCGAAGACGATCTGGGTGTGAGGGTCCTCGAGGCCGATCAGTCTGTCGAAGCCACGATTGCCGATGCCGAAGTTGCATCGTTGCTGGATATCCGCGTGGGAGATCCGTTGCTCAAAGCCGAGCGCACGGTGTACGACGTCAAGGGTAACCCGGTGGAATATGTATCGGTCGTATATCGGGCCGATAAATATGCCTTCACCATGAAGCTGAAACGCAAAAAAACAGACAATTCCAGGGGTTGGGGAGCTGTCTGAATATACAAACTTTAGATCTCGCAACTTACTTTTAAAATGAGTCAACTTTTTTGGACACGATCTATGTCTATTTGCGCCAAATTGAGGGATTTAGGAATTGAGGGATTGAGGGATTGAGGGATTAATTGAATATTGAAGATTTAAGGAATCAGGAATGGTTTACGATATCGCTTTATACGTTGCACTCATTATATTTGTCATCGGCTTGATCCATAAAATTGACACCTGGTTTATCCTCAATGCAGGTGTCGGCGACCGTAGTACCCCGATGTCAAAACGATTTCAAGCCGGGCTAACCGGTGTTCTCGGAACGGTTTTCAGTGCCCGGCTGTTTGGGTTGATAAAAGTATTTTTCATGGATGTCCTGCTCCAGCTGCGCATACTGAAAGATGAGAAGGACCCCCTGGCCTGGGTCATGCACATCTTTATCTTTGTTGGATTCATCCTGCTGCTCCTATTCCACGCCCTTGACAGCATTGTTACTGGGGCGATTTTTGCGGAGTACCAGTCGACGTTGAATCCTTTCATGTTCTTGCGCAACCTTTGCGGCATCTTTGTGTTGATCGGCCTGGCGCTGGCAGTGTACCGCAGGGCGGTCGTCATGAAAGGCCGCATAAAAACCACCGGCATGGATGTGTACGCGATTATCATCCTGGCAATCATCATCTGTTCCGGGTTTCTTTTGGAAGGCCTTAAAATTACTTCCCACGCTGAATACGAAGCGATGGTTGAAGAATATGGCGAAGATTATGAAGCTGCAGATGCCGGGGCACTGGAGGCATACTGGGTGGACAAATACGGTGTGGTTTCTCCCACTGTCAAGCCGCCATTTTCGGAAGAAACAATGATCCGCGGCCTGGAGCTGCATGAAAACAGCTGCCTGGACTGTCACTCGCGGCCGCAGGCGGCGTTCATATCCTACCCGATTTCACGCATTCTGAAACCCGCTGCTGTTGCCTTGGATAAGTCCGGTTTCAGAACTCTAGTGTGGTACATTCATTTTCTGGCCTGTTTCTTTGGGCTGGCGTGTCTGGCTTTTAGTAAATTTTTCCATATTATCAGCACGCCGGTAAGCCTCATGGTCGCCGAGGTTTCGGGAGCCGAACAGGTTCCGTCTCGGGCGGCAACACGTCGAATGCTGGAACTTGACGGCTGCTCCCACGGCGGTATCTGCCACGAAGAATGTCCGGTACGAACAAGCAGGCTTGAACGCATCGCGGCCTCGAGTCCCTATGAGCCGATGTATGACTTTCTCGGTCGTAAATCCGCTGCCGACTTGGGAAGCCGCGAAGTTTCCGAATAAATTGTAAGTTCAGACCTCGTTGATTAGTTTACTGGTTGAATGGTTGATTAGGTAAATTATAGTTATAATTTCAGTCCGTTACGATTGTTGAAAAATGAAGTGTCCAATTTGTTTCGGTAGAAACAAATTCTGGAGGAAGAGAATGCTCGCGGATAAAGACAATATGATCAAAGGCAAGGATGTCTGGGTACCCACCGTTTGTGCCGGATGTTATAACTGTTGTGGAATAATGGTACATCGTGTCGATGATAAAGTCGTCGAGGTCAAAGGGGATCCCAATGCCGCCAACTCTAAAGGCTACATTTGTGCCAAGGGCATCGTTCGTTCACTGGATGTCCACCATCCCTCACGGGTAACCAAACCGCTAAAACGTACCAATCCGGAAAAAGGCATTGGCGTCGACCCCGGGTGGGAGGAAATATCCTGGGACGATGCCATGGATATTATAGTCAATGAACTAAAGCGCGTCCGTGAAGATGATCCCCGTAAACTGATTCTCTCCCATTTCGATATCTCCGGCTACCGTCTTAGCGGAGCCTTTGGAATGGCTTATGGAACCGTGAATATGCACTGGAATCGTGCCGACTATTGCGGCTCCGCATCACACCCGGCCTGGCTGATCACCAATGGCTCCCTCAATTCCGAGGTCGATTTTTCGCGGTGCAAATACACCGTCCTATGGGGCACCCAGCTTGGTCACATGGTGAACACGATGGCACTTTCAGCAGGATCCGAACTGGCCCAGGGCCGTCGCGAAGGCCATAAAATGGTCGTGGTCGACCCCTTTTGCTCCAATGCTGCCGCTAAAGCGGATGAGTGGCTGCCGGTCAAACCGGGTACCGACGGTGCCCTGGCATTGGCCATCCTGCACGTGATGGTTAACGAACTGGGAGTCTATGATGTCGAATTTTTGAAACATCAGACCAACGGTTGTTATCTGATTAAGAGCGACGGACGTTATCTGAGAGACGAGACGACCAACAAACCGCTGATATGGGATTTAAACGACGGTAAGGCCAAGACCTTTGATGATGACAGCCTAACGGACCCGGCCATTGAAGGCGAGTTTGAAGTCGCCGGCCGGCAATATAAACCATCCTTTCAACTGCTAAAAGAACATCTGGACAAAATAGATGTGGACCAAATGTCGCAGATCTGTACCATTCCGGTGGCGCAAATTCGCAGGTTTGCCAAAGAATTCACTGAAACGGCGGCCATCGGCAGTACGATCGAGATCGATGGTCACGTGTTGCCCTACCGCCCGGTCGGAATTGACTACAAGCGCGGTATGGCGGCCCACAAAGGCGGCATGAACAGCTGCTTTGCCATTCATCTGATCAACCTGCTGGTGGGTGCCGTGGATGTCCCGGGCGGTCAGCGCGGGGTGAATCCAATCGGGCCTTATTGGGAAGCCGGCATGTCGGAAGACGGGCTGATCATGCCGTCGGATTTTATTGCCAAATACAACAAACCCTATCCGGGACGCAAAGCGGCCGTTCCCCAGTGCCTGGACCTGCAGGAACTCTTTCCGACGGCCCTGTTTACCCGCGGTCTTTATCCTCTGGGTATCGAAGAACCGGAAAAATTCGGGATTCCCTATCAGGTCGAGGCCATGATCCACGGCCGCACCAATCACATGCTGAACAGCCATGATCCCCAGGCCATGGCCCAAACCCTGAAAAAAATAAAATTTCAATTATCCATCAGTATGTTTATCGATGAAACCACTGAGTTTGCCGACATTATTTTGCCGGATGCTCACGATTTTGAACGCTGGGATATGTTCCCGGCCAATGACCCATACGCTTTCATCGCGCCCGGTCCCGGCAACTGGTACTTTCTACTTCGGCAACCGGTAGCGGAACCGCCCGGGCAGGCGACGCCCTGGACGCATATCTACCTCGAAATCGCCGAGCGACTGGGAATCCTGGAGGACATGTACAATCTGGGCAATCAAATGTGGCACCTGGGCGACGATTTTAAAGTGGACCCCAAACAAAAATACACCGTCAGGGATATTGCCGCGCGCCAGGCCAAAACAATTTTCGGCGGCGATCTCAACCTGGAGTCTTTCACCCAGAGCTCATCCCGGGTCCTGCGGGAAAAGACCATCGAGGAAGCTTTCCCGCGGATGTTTCTACCATCGAGGGTACCGATTTATCTGGAGTACTTCCTCGACCATAAAGATGACGTTAAAAAAGTGATGGATGAAATCGGACTCGAATGGGATTTTACCCCTTACAGTCCGATGCCGATCTGGATTCCCTGTGAAGCGCACCAGCATGACGAGGAGTACGACCTCATTGCCACCAACAACAAAGTACCCACCCATCAATTTTCGGTCACGTCCGAAAACCTGTGGATCGATGAAGTCGCCCGGCAAAACCCGTATACATATAATGTTATGGTTCATACATCCGCAGCAGAGAAGAAAGGTTTGAAGACCGGAGACACTGTCTGTGTCGAATCGCGCTACGGAAAGTACATCGGCCGGCTGAGGGTTACGGAACTGGTTCATCCGGATTGCGTCAACAGCTGCGGCAGCTTCGGACACTGGGCCAAAGGCATGCCGACATCCCGCAACAAGGGCGTGATGCACAATGCCCTGCTGCCCAAACCAACCTGGGACCGGGTAGACGCCTTGAGCGGCCAGATTGATATGTGCGTCAGAGTGAAAATTTCCAAGTTCGAGGCTTCGCCCCAATTGGAATGATGGAATGGTGAAATAGTGGAATAATGGATTCTGGCCTACGGCTCGGAGAGAATAATGGAATCATGGGTTTAAGGAGTTGAAGAATTCCACTATTCCATCATTCCATGTGGCGTACCAATGCGGGCGGCCACAAAAAACACTATATTTCTAACAAGTTGTAGAAATTCCGAGACTTTAAGCTAAAGGAATAAAGCCCTATGGCACGATATGGAATGGTTGTTGATCTAAAACGCTGTGTCGGCTGCAATGCCTGCGTCGTCGCCTGTAAATCAGAACACAACGCTCCGAGCGGCATTCTGCAAACAACTGTCTTGGAAAAAGAGATGGGCAAATTCCCCGAAACCAACCGGATCTTCGTGCCGGTGTTGTGCAATCATTGCGAAATACCAACCTGTGCCGAGGTTTGCCCGACCCAGGCAACCTACCAGCGAGATGACGGGGTCGTCATGATTGACTATGAAAAATGCATCGGCTGCTGCGCCTGTATCGAGCATTGCCCCTATCATGTCCGCCAACTGGTACAAGATAATCGCACGCTTTATCCAGACGGCCGGACTGTATTCGAGAAGCCGGTTCACCAAAAAATATTGAACAAAGTCGCCACCAAATGCGACTTTTGCTATCACCGGGTTGAAAGAGGCTTGACGCCCTCCTGTTGCGAGGTATGCCCCACGGATGCGCGAGTATTTGGTGATTTATCCGACCCTGATTCTCGCGTAAACCAATTGATAAACGAATACAACAGTTGGCAGATGTTGCCGGAAAAAGGCACAGATCCCTGTGTTTACTATATCCGTTGATGCGGTTTAAGAAATAGCGATCCGTCTGAAACAGATTGATTAACAGACACGCGTTGCCTTATTTCCTGGCGGCACTGGTATGAGATGATTATAAGAATCCCGTCACGGCATTTAGCCTGTGGCTTTATAAACCCTTTGAAATAGGAGGAAAGTCATGAAAAAAAGTGTATCCATTCTTGTGGTTTGTTTGATTACCTTAAGTCTCGCATTTACCGGGAATGTGATCGCCGCCGACACCTATAAAATCGGCGCGGCCCTGCCCCTTACCGGGCCGGCTCAGTTTCTGGGAGAGGCCGAGCGCCAGACCATGGACATGGCGGTCGAGCAGATCAACAGCACGGGGGGTGTCAACGGTCAACAATTAGAAATTATCTACATGGATACCAAGGCAGATGTCAACACCGCCATTTCCGTCGTGGAAAAGCTAATCAACAAGAACAATGTGCCGACTATTATTACAACGGACAGCAATTCCGCCGTGGGTACCATGGACATTACCGAACGCGCCAAAGTCGTTCACCTGAGTGTCGCCCGGGCAGATCTATTCACCGCCAAAGGCTACGGCTACTGCTTTCGCAATCAACCCACCAACCAGATGCTGATGAATCAGTATATGCAAGACCTCAAAGTACAGCTGGGCACGAAGAAACTGGCCATTTTGGTGGCGAACTATCCCTATGGACTCTCGGCGCTGGATGGCCTAAAAAAGGCCAAACTACCTGAGGTTGATATTGTGTATGAGAACAAGTTCCCCATGGAAACCAGTGACTTTACCCCCTACCTGACCTCCATCAAAGGTTCAGGTGCCGATACACTTGTACTCGTTTGCGTTGAAAGACATGCCATCGGCGTGGTGACGAAATACAGGGAACTGGGTCTGGATAAAAAAGGTATCCGCCTGGCAGGTGACGATCATGTGGTCGAGAAAGCTGTGATGGAGGCCGTCGGCGACAAGTTGAACGGCGTCTATGCCCAGCTGGTTTACCATAATTCATTCAACAAGGCGGCCCAGGATTTTCACGAGGCCTACCACAAGAAATTCGGCCAATATCCGGGAAGCATTCTTCATGCTCTGGGGTATGCCAATGTATATGCCATCTACTACGGCTTGAAAGAAGCCGGCAACAACAAAGAGACCAAAGCCCTTGCGGACGGACTGCGCAGGATCAAGTATGACAGTCCACTGGGGACCAATGCTTATTTTGACAAAGCCGGACAGCTGCAGGGGGCCTCAGGCAGTCTGGCCCAGGTCGTCAACATGCAACTGGAGGTTGATCCGTCCAAGTGGAAGAAATAGAACCGGTGATTCCTGACAAAATTAAATTCGGCGCCCCCGTGAAATACCCTGTGTGGCGCCAACAGTCGCGGCTTCAGTTCGAAATGCATTGATCTATCAGGAGAGGAGTAATCCACATTGCCGAGCTTTGAAATCTTTTCCCAATGCATCGTCAACGGTTTTGTAGTTGGCAGTTCTTACACGCTGGTGGCCATCGGTTTGACGATGATATTCGGTGTGTTGCACATCCCTAATTTCGGACACGGTAACTTGCTGATGCTGAGCGCTTTTTTTGCCCTGTTTGCGGGTAGGATGCTGGGAGCCGGCTACGTCGGCTCTCTTATCCTGGCGGTCGTCTTGATCACCGCCATTGGAGTCATTTCGTACTATCTGCTTTTCCGGCCGGTAAAAAATCATCCGCCCCTGAATCTGTTGATCATTGCCATCGGACTTTACTTTTTGTTGGAGGCCGGGGCGATTTTCATGACGAAGGGACAAACCCTTTGGGGTTCGATACCCGTTCCATGGCATGGCTCTGTAAACCTGGTTGGGGCCATTGTCAGTAAGCAGGAATTGCTCCTTCTTTGCATAACCCCGCTGCTGATTTTTGGAACCTACTGGTTTATCTATCGCACGAAGATCGGCAGTTCGGTGCGGGCGGTTGCCCAGGATCCCTTTGCCGCCGCTTTGGTCGGGATCAAGGAGGACCAGGTGATGGTGGTCACATTTGCCTTCGCCTCCGCCCTGGCCGGGGTTGCCGGAACGCTGGTGGGCGGCATCCCCGGGCAGGCAATTACGCCCACCATGGCTTCTATGTTAACGGCCAAGGCGTTTATAATTGTTATCTTCGGCGGCCTCGGCAGTATGACCGGTGCAATTATTGCCGGCTATATTGTCGGATTGACAGAAAGTATCGGGGCCGGGCTGTTCCATGGCTACCTGCCGTTGTTGGGCAAGGGTTACGCCGATGCCTATGCGTTTATACTCCTGCTTTTTTTGGTTGTCGTGAAGCCCGAAGGATTGTTCGGGGAGAAATGAAGGCAAATCATATGAAGGATTCTAAATACAGAAAACCGCTGAATATCTTGTTATTGTTTGCCGCACTGGCGCTACCATACATATTGGGCAACAATTACTACATCCACGTGGCAGTCAAAATGGCAATCTGGTGTATTGCGGTTATGGGGCTTGGAATTCTAGTCGGGCTGACCGGCCAGGTCTCGGTGGCCCACGCCAGTTTTTTGGGTATTGGTGCCTACGCATCGTCGCTGATTGCGGTGAAGGCCGGGATGCCGTTCTGGCTATGCCTGCCCTTGGCGGGACTGGTGACGGCATTGATCGGTCTGTTGATCGGATACCCGTTTCTGCGTCTGAAAGGCCATTACTTTGCCATTTCGACCCTGGCCTTCTGCATACTAATGGAAAATATTTTCTCCAATTGGCGTTTTCTGACCGCGGGCCCGGCCGGTGTCACCATGGGGCCCGGCCAGGTATCCGGTATCCCGTTTCCGGAACTGCCCCTGCCGTTCATGGAAAACCTGCTGTTTTCGTCCAAAACATCCTACTATTATCTGGTACTCTTTTTTTTACTCCTGGCGATTTATGTTATGCACCGGCTGCTGGGCTCAACCGCCGGCAGGGCCCTCCTGGCCATGCGCGAAGATGAAGACCTGTCCAAAGCGATCGGGATTGATCCCACCCGCTATAAACTTTTCGCATTCTTTCTGAGCTCTATGTTTGCCGGATTCGCCGGCAGTCTGTATGCTCACTACGTCGGATTCTTAAGCGCCACCTCATTTAACTTTCTCGAGTCCTTTTTCATGCTCATGGCAGTGATTATGGGCGGTAAGGATTCTATTCCCGGCCTGATCATCGGAGCAATATTTATCAACCTGCTGCCGGAACTCTTGAGTTTCCCGGCAGCAGCGTCCATGATCAGTGCCCTTTCGATGGCCATACTGGCAATTATCCTGATAGTGATTATCATGTTCCTTCCCAAAGGATTGGTTGAGATAGGCAGTATCTTCAGGAGACAACAGCATGAATAGCGGGGCGGAACTCCTAAAAACCGAAAGCATCACCAAACGATTTGGCGGCCTGTGCGCCCTCTCCAACGTGGATGTAACCATCGACCAAGGTGATATCGTGGGCTTGATTGGTCCTAATGGTTCCGGCAAAACCACCCTCTTTAACTGCATTTGCGGATTTTATCACCCTGAAGAAGGCAATGTTTTTTTAAATGGTGAAAATTGTACTTCGCTGGAACCACACCAGATTGCACAGCGCGGGGTGAGCCGAACGTTTCAGCTTGCGAAACTGTTCTATAATCTTCCGGTTATTGATAATATCATGCTGGCCCGCCACCTGACACGATCCGCAGGATTTTTAGCGTCCCTTGCGAAAACCAAAAGATTTAGGCAGGAAGAACAAAAAGATCGTGATAAGGCCCTGGAAATCATTGATCTTGTCGATCTCACAAACTCAGAAAATAAAATTGCCAGGGATCTTCCGTATGGTTCTCAACGTTTGCTGACCCTTGCGATCGCTCTGAGTTCAAACCCGGCGCTTATTCTGTTGGACGAACCGACCGCCGGAATGAACCAGGAAGAAGCCGCCAAGCTCGGCAGCATCTTGAAGGACATCAACGCACAAGGCACAACAGTTTTTCTCGTTGAACACAACATGAAGTTCGTCATGGGCCTTTCCCGTCGAATGATTGTTTTGAACCACGGTGAAGTCATCTGTCAGGGGACACCGGAAAGTGTCCGCAATGAAGAATGTGTCGTCGATGCCTACCTGGGAAAGGGATTTCAATGTTCTTCTCAGTAAATGATCTCTCCGTCAAACGTGGTCCAATAAAGGTGCTCAAAGGTGTCCGTCTGGCAGTCGAGGAACGTGAAATTGTCTCTCTGATCGGGGCCAACGGCGCCGGCAAAACCACACTGATGCTTTCCATTGTCGGCATGTTGAAACCGGAGTCCGGATCGATCGAATTCAGAGATGCCGTAATAACCGGATTCAAACCGGACAGGGTTTTGAAAAACGGTATCGCCCTCTGCCCCTCGGAGCGGCACATATTTGCCAAAATGACGGTTATCGAAAACCTGATGCTGGGCGCTTTTACACGTCGGTCAAAGTCCGACATCGAGAACGATATCGAAAAGGTTTTTAATTATTTCCCGCGGCTGGAAGAGCGGCAGAACCAGCTCGGAGGCACATTGAGCGGCGGAGAGCAGCAAATGCTGGCTATGGCGCGATCCGTTATGGGCGGCCCCCGTATGTTGCTTCTGGATGAACCTTCCCTGGGATTGGCACCCATCATGGTTGAAGAACTCGGTCACCTCATCCAACACCTCAATCGCGACGGGGTCACCATTTTTCTCGTGGAGCAAAATGCGATGCTCGCCTTAGAGATCTCACAGCGAACCTATGTCATGGAATTGGGTGAAATTGTGCTGCAGGGCAACTCCGCCGATCTAGCCAATCAGGATGAAGTCAGGCGGGCATTTCTGGGTGAGTAGGATGGGTGCGTCCGCAAGCGTAAAAATTGTTTCGCGCTTGCGATGGGAGCCCCGGTCCGTATTCCCTTCCCTAAAAAAGATCTTATTAACTCCAGATATAGTTGATTCAACGAGGTCTGAACTCTGCAGTGCGGCAGAGATTGGATTGCGTCAGTCTCCAACGGTAACGATTTTGTTTTCCACTAATCTGCTGATTTTACCTTCATCATATCCCAGCGATTCAAGCACTTCTCTTGTATTCGCGCCTATGGCCGCCGGGGGATCATTTCGTTTTTTTAAGTCATAAGATCCGAACTGGAGCGGAATTCGTGGCATTTTCGTTTTTTTGCCGTTCGGGAAAACGGTTTCCACAAGCCCATAATCTCCCTGGTTTA
>PJEL010002175.1_pt1 | contig 18444 bp, 15 predicted proteins | sample 1853271 | NCBI WGS metagenome assembly PJEL01 (sample SAMN08108733, study PRJNA415343) | Invertebrate metagenome, whole genome shotgun sequencing project. | host: Globobulimina | place: Sweden: Gullmar Fjord | collected 2015-08
GTGCTCATCAATGCTGACCAGTGAGACGGCTTGTCCTTCCAAACCGGCACGGCCCGTGCGGCCGATGCGATGCACATAATCTTCAGCCACGTTTGGCAGATCAAAATTCACCACCTGGGGTAGCTGCTCAATGTCCAGACCGCGTGCCGCAATATCTGTGGCAACCAAAGCCCGGATTTTGTGTTGCTTGAAATCAGCCAAAGCACGTGTCCGGGCCCCCTGACTTTTATTGCTGTGAATCGCCGCGGCAGTGATGCCATCCTTCTCCAACATCTTGGTCAGTTTGTTCGCCCCATGTTTGGTACGGGTAAAGACCAGGACCCGTTCCCATTTACCATCATGGATCAACCGACAAAGCAGTTTTGGCTTGCGGGATTTATCCACTGGATGAACCACCTGCTGGATATTATCAGCGGTGCAGTTACGTGGAGCCACTTCAATACGGACCGGTGTGCCTAACAGCCCTTTGGCCATCTGGCGAATTTCAGGTGAAAAAGTTGCTGAAAACAGCAAATTCTGTCTTTGCTGGGGCAGGAGTTTCAGAATCCTGCGAATATCATGAATGAATCCCATATCCAGCATACGATCCGCTTCATCCAACACCAGGATTTCCACTTTTGAGAGGTCTACGCATCCCTGATTATGAAGATCCAGTAACCGCCCGGGTGTCGCTGTTAAAATTTTGACTCCGCTCTTCAGCTTTTTTTTCTGTGGAGCAATACCCACACCGCCGAATACAACTGTTGACGGCAGTGCTAGATAACGTCCATAGGTCGTTACACTTTCATCGATCTGAGCGGCCAGTTCGCGAGTCGGTGTGATGATCAGGGCTCGAACCGGTCCCCGTTTTTTAGGTTCTGTTTGATCGAGCAGTTGCAGCAACGGTAAAGTGAAACCGGCTGTTTTGCCAGTTCCGGTTTGAGCTGCGGCCAGTACGTCCCGACCGGATAAAACCGCGGGAATGGCTTGGGCCTGAACAGGTGTAGGTATTGTATATCCCTGTTTTTCGATAGCTCGCAACAGGGGCTCGGATAGACCGAGAGATGAAAATGACATAAATGTACCAATTAATTTGTTTTATCGCCGCGGATTGCGGCTGTTTGTATGATCTATATAAATTTAACTTTGAACGTTCGACCTTTGATTCTGCCTGTTTCCAGTCGCTGTAAAGCTTTGTCTGCAACTGCCCGTTTAACGGCAACATAGGACCAGAAATCAAAAATATCGATTTTTCCGACATTATCAGCTGCAATCTCGGCTTCGCCGGTCAAAGCTCCCAGAATGTCACCGGGCCTTATTTTTTGTTTTCGTCCGCCAGAAATGCAGAGTGTTGTCATCACTGGGGGCAGGGTTACGTCCGGACTGTGTGGCAGATCGTCGATATGCTTACACTGCAGGGGTCTTCCCTGGAATTTGGAAATCGCATCCAGCTTCCGTTGTTCTCTTTTGTTATACAAGCTTAGTGCCAGACCTTTTTTCCCGGCCCTTCCTGTTCGCCCGACCCGGTGAATATACACATCAGGTTTCGGAAACAGTTCATAATTAATTACGGTCTGCAAATCCTTAATATCAAGCCCGCGGGCAGCCACGTCTGTGGCAACCAGAATCGGGCAGCTTTGATTAGCAAACCGAACCAGTACGCGGTCCCGATCCTTTTGTTCCAGGTCACCGTGTAGCGCTTCCGCACTGAATCCTTTTTCCTGAAGATACTCGGACAACTCTCCACAACACACCTTCGTGTTGCAGAAGATAACGGTGGAGCTGGGTTTATAGTGCGCCATCAAACGGATCAAAGCGTCCTCTTTTGTTTGTCCGCCAACCTCAAAAAAAACCTGCTCAAGCTGGTCACTGGAGGTTAGCTCGTCTACCCGGACTTCCACAGGATTCTTCTGAAAATCGGCGCTTAAGCGTCGGATACCATCGGGATAGGTGGCAGAAAACAGAAGTGTCTGTCTGCGGTCCGGAACCTGTCGGATAATTTTTTTTATATCTTCATTAAATCCCATCTCCAGCATCCGATCCGCTTCATCCAGTACCAGTGTCTTAATTTGCTTCAAATTAAGTGTGCCTCGGCTCAGGTGATCAATCAGCCGACCCGGTGTTCCAACCAGAATATCGGCCCCGTGTTCCAGGGAGCCAATCTGCGGTCCGATGGGTTGCCCACCGCAAAGCGTCAGGACTTTGACATTAGGTAAATGGCGCGCCAGTCGACGGATCTCTCCGGCTGTTTGGGCGCCCAATTCCCGTGTCGGACAGAGAACCAATGCCTGAGGTGCATACGACCCCGGATTCAGTTTTGTGATCAGGCCGATACCAAATGCTGCTGTTTTTCCGCTGCCGGTTTTGGCCTTGGCAATCAAATCCAGACCCTCAAGAATCGGAGGCAGACTTTGCTCCTGAATCGGCGTCATCTGTTGATAATTCAGGCTTTCCAGATTGGCGGTCAGGGCGGCAGATATAGGTAAACTTGAAAACAAGGGGCTTGTCAATGAGTGCTCAGATAAAAGGGAAGCAGATATAATTGCCGGACGGCATGCGTGTACTAAAGTGGAAACCAGTTGCTGCGGTGCAATTACTTATCTAAACAATAACTGTATCAATTTTTTAAGGTCTCTGTCTAAATTAAATTCACTTTTGTTTGTTTGCTTATGCATTACAACTCAGTAGGTCTCCAAAAAAACAAGCAATCGACCACTTATTCATGCTTTTCTGATCATTAAAGAATAACTCCACATAATCTGTAAGCAAAAGTCTTAAAAGCAATGGACATTTTGCAAATAGAATGTGTCAACAAAGTGTTTCCTTTTCACTGATGGGAAACACTTGACTAATTTTTGAGCCGACACTTAGATCGATTATGACAGCACCCAAATTCAGTAAAAAGGATGATTACCTCAAAATTTCTAAAGTCTGGGATCTATTTTGGAATCTGTTCATGCACCGGATTTGGTTTTGTTTCTCATTCAGTTAGGTCCTTGGATTTTGAGGATAGACAGGAGCGCCCTTTTCGATTAAAAAGAGTACAGATACAGTTCAAATAAAAGGGAGTTCAAAATCCTTCAGGAGTGAAAATGGAAGCAAAGAATATTGGCTGGATTGGTACCGGGGTAATGGGAAAATCCATGTGTTCTCATCTGATTAAAGCGGGTCATCAAGCTTATGTATATAGTCGTACTCAAAACAAAGCCGATGAATTGATTAAAGAGGGTGCTGTTTGGTGTGGTTCTCCAGCTGAGGTAGCGGAAAAAAGCGATATTGTTTTCTCAATCGTCGGATACCCCTCTGACGTCGAAGAGATCTATTTCGGCGAGAATGGAGTCCTAAACGGATCACCCAATTGCTCCACAATCGTAGATATGACCACTTCAGAGCCCAGTCTGGCACAGACAATTGCAGAAAAAGCGGCTGATAAATCGATCTACTCTCTGGATGCACCGGTTTCTGGTGGTGATATCGGGGCAAAAAATGGCAAGCTGGCTATCATGGTTGGAGGAGAAGAGAGTGCTTTTCAGGAGGTGCTTCCCTTTTTTCAGCTCATGGGTGAAAACATCGCACTGATGGGCAAGGCCGGGTCCGGACAACATACCAAAATGGCTAATCAGATCAAAATCGCTTCTACCATGATCGGAGTGGTTGAATCACTTCTGTATGGCTACAAAGCCGGGTTGGATCTGAACGAACTCCTGGATGTAATCGGCAAGGGGGCTGCTGCATCCTGGTCTCTCAATAACCTCGGCAGGCGCATCGCTGCCGGTGATTTCGATCCTGGATTTTTTATCAAACATTTTGTCAAAGATATGGGGATCGCCCTTACAGAGGCCAGGAAGATGCAGCTAGCACTGCCTGGACTCGCCATGGCTCATCAATTTTATATTTCTGCCATGTCGCTGGGATATGAAAACCTGGGAACACAAGCTCTGTACAAGGTTTTTCAGGGCATGAACGGGGTGGTGGATTAATTCAGAATCCACTCTGAAACCAGTTGATCCATCTGAGCAGGCATAATTCCCAGCAACGCCGCCAGATCCAATATCGTAAACCGTTCTCGCATCTGGTGGGCGTTTTTCAGTATCGACAGGAAAAAATCCTTCTCCATTTCCTGGTTATTGTAGCGAATATCTCTGATGCGGTGGGCCGCCCCGGCTGTTTTTAAACAGTTCTTCAGCTTTGCAGCTGGCATCAGGTTTTGTTTTAAAATCGACCTCAACGCATTCCAGTTTTCAGGATTTGACAGCTTTTCAGTCGCCAATTCCAGCTTCGGAATCTTTTTTTGGTACTCTTTTTCTATCACTGGTGACAGTGACCCCCAAAAGTCATGGTTTATCTGGTTGGAGAGTTTTCCAAATTCGGGTTTATCAACAGACAGCACTCTTTCATAGAGAGCGGCCGCAAAAATAGACGCCACTCCCACCTGCCTGCCATGGTAATCGTGATGCCCACCATCTCTGCCCGCCAGCATATCAATCGTGTGAGAAATCAGATGTTCCCCTCCAGACGCGGGAGAAGAAGTGCCCGTGATGGTCATAGCCACACTTGAAAAAAACAGTGCACTGAACAATGCCTCGATGGCGTCTGGATCTTTGGCATTTATTTTTTGTGGATTTTCCAGATAGACCGGTTCCAGCTCTTTCAGCAGATCGACTGAGAATTGGCAGTAGTACTCATCAAACAGGAATTGATTCAGCAGCCAATCTGCAGAGCTGACAGGCTTCGCCAACACATCTCCCAGACCGGAAGTCGTCAATTCAAAGGGGGCCTGTTCAATGACCTCCGGGATTGCAAACACTGCCTGACAAGCCTCGGCATGGAAGAGGACCTTCAAACCATCCATTGTTGCAGAGACATTGGCAGATGCATACCCATTCATGGAAGCGGCCGTTGCAACAGACACATAGGGCTTTTTTTTCAGGTAGGCCAGCCACTTTCCCAGATCGTTCATCACCCCGCTACCAACCGCAATATACAAATCTACAGTGGGAGCGTTTTCCAGCAAAAAATCCCTGGTCTTCTCATTTGTTACTGGCGGTTCAAAATCCCGGTCCGGGACAATCAGATGCTGAACGTCTGCACCACTTTTTTCCAAACCCTCCTCAACCAGACGCCCTACAACTTCGTAAGTTCTCTGGTCTGCCAACACAAGAAATGTTTGACTGTCCGCAACAGATTTTACAAATTCCGGTAGCTTTGACAGAGCGTCTTTCTCATAAAAAAGATGTTTCGTCGGGACCTGATGGTGCCGGCCACATTGACAATCAAAAGAGGTACCTAATAGATCGATTGGTTTGTTCATTTTATTTGTAACTGTTTTGTGTCAAAGATTTTTTGATGAAAAACGCGGCATATATCCGTGGTTGATACCATCCACTCTTTTTTGTTTTTTTCAGATAAGGGATCGTTATAAAATATCTTCACCTTCAATTTGCTAAAGTTCCAAAAGCTAGACATTTTGCAAACAGAATGTGTCAGCAACGTGTTTCCTTTTCAGGCTACGTGTTTCTTTAACGCTAATGAGAAACACTGGACGAATGGGAAACACTTGACTAATTTTAATCGACCCTTAATAAATCGACTTGGTAGTCTCTGCATCAAAGATATGTAGATGGTTTAAATTGAAGCATAACTTGAGCTTATCGCCTGTATCGACCTTTATTCTACCATCACACTGGGCCAGAAATTTATCTCCAGCGAAATCCATATGGATATTTGTTTCACTTCCTAATGGTTCGGTTACTTCGACAGTTCCTTCAAACTTCCACTCTTCAGATAATTGACCGTTTCCTCCGTCAGGAATGATGTCCTCTGTCCTCAAACCCATGACCACTTTTTGGCCATCTGAAAAAGTCACGCCATTTTTCTCCGGAATTTGGAATTTGACTCCGCCTTTAAGTTTCAAAAAACAGCCGCTTTCTGTTTTACTAATCTGACACTCCACCAGATTCATCGGTGGCGTTCCGATAAAACCTGCGACAAAAGTGTTTGCAGGGTGATGAAAAAGGTCCAGCGGATCGCCCACCTGCTCAATATATCCGTCTTTCATAACAACAATTCGATCTCCCAGGGTCATAGCTTCAACCTGATCATGGGTGACATAGATAATGGTTGACTGGATGCGCTTATGGAGTTGTTTGATTTCCAGTCTCATTTGTGTTCTGAGCTTGGCATCAAGATTGGAAAGCGGTTCATCAAAGAGAAAAATGGAAGGTTTTCTAACAATCGCCCGCCCCATGGCTACACGCTGACGTTGACCACCAGACAATTCGAAGGGTTTTCTAAACAAATACTCCTGAATATCCAATATTTTGGCAGCTTCATTGACTCTCTTTTCAATCTCTGCCTTGGGTGTTTTATTGATTGTTAAGCCGAAAGACATATTTTTATAGACATTCATATGTGGATAAAGCGCATAATTCTGGAATACCATGGCAATATCCCTGTCTTTGGGGGCTAAATCATTGATGACCCTACCCGAAATGCTGATTTCGCCCCCTGAAATCTCTTCCAGACCAGCGATCATTCTAAGTGTCGTCGATTTTCCACATCCTGAGGGTCCAACAAAAACGATGAATTCGCAGTCTCCGATATCCAGGTTAATACTGTGAACTACTTCCGTTTTTCCATATTTTTTTACAACATTACTTAATTCGACTGCAGCCATTTTGAATTCTGAGAGAGTTAAAAAGCTTATTTGAGTTCGTATTCAGTGATTTTTAGTCTTATCCGTAAAATCACCTTTTTACAAATAATATATTCCACAACAAAAAACAGATGGGTTTGTTTTGCGAAACGTTGTCGTGATATTGGTGTTTTATCGTTTTCCGATCGTTAAGCTTTGTGAATACCAAAATGTGTCAATAGTCACAATTAAAAAATACCTGTTTTTGAGAATTGCGTATACTTCATAAATAGGGTCCATCAACAGCGCGACTGGAAAACCCTACCGCCAGCTATATCTTCCAGTCCTGGGGCTGTGGCTTCAAAATTATTAAAAGAACCTCTGATAGTCATTGATAACAAATAAGAAAACCCGAAAACGGTCTACCATCGCAAGATAGCTCCAATTTGACCAGAAGATTCTATTTTTGGCTTGACTCGAAATTCAATAAACAATAATCTTAGCTGGATTTGACTTTTATTAATGTTGTTTCACTGGTTTTTTGGACTTTTTAACCAAAAAGGAGACCCCAATGAAAAGGATAAGACTGATTCTGTTAGCATCATTACTATTTTTTACACTGTTCGAAATCACAGCAGTAGCCAAACCAATCGAAATTCATTGGTGGCATTCCATGAGGTCGGCCAGAGGAGTGGTTGCAGACACCATGATTAAGGCTTTTAATAAGTCACAATCAAAGTACAAAGTGATCGGTTCCTTTAAGGGAAATTATGATGAAGCATTAAACGCTGGAATTGCTGCTTATCGAGCTCGTAAACAACCGCATCTACTTCAGGTTTTTGAGGTGGGTACCCAAACCATGATGCTGTCCGGGGCGATTTATCCTGTCCACAAATTAATGAAAGATACCAGAACTAAAATTGACTGGTCAGGCTATCTTCAAGCAGTACTGGCCTATTATATGGACGCAAACGGCGATCTGGCATCCATGCCTTTTAATTCATCCACACCGGTCATGTATTACAACGCTGATTTATTCAAGAAGGCCGGAATCCCAATGTTGTCGAAAGATACGCCCATCACCTGGGATGAGATGGGAGAAATCACCGGAAAACTGGTTAGATCCGGCGTGAAAGGTGGAATGGTGACCGCATGGCAATCCTGGACACAGATAGAAAACTATAGCGCGATTCACAATATCCCCTTTGCCTCAAAAGCAAATGGCTACGAAGGACTTGAGACAAAACTGCTGATTAACAATCCACTGGTGATAAATCATATTACGCGCCTGAAGTCCTGGATGAAAGACAAACGGTTTTTCTACGGTGGTCAGAAGTATCAGGGTCCAAAGGCTGAATTTATCGCTCAAAACGCCGGAATTTATATCGATTCCATCAGCGGTATAGCCAAACTGAAAAAAGCGGTCAAAAACTTCAAATGGGACGTCGCTCCACTACCCGTTGAGTTCTTTATGGAAGAACCCCAGAACAGTATCATCGGTGGCGCATCCCTCTGGGTGTTTAAAAGACATAAGAAATCTGAATACAAGGGTGTCGCAGCCTTCCTGAAATTCTTGGCAACCAATGAAATGCAGGAATACTGGCACAAACAAACCGGTTATTTTCCGATTACGTTAAATGCTTATAAATCTTTAACATCACAGGGGTACTATAGGGCCAATCCGCTGCAGGAAGTGGGGATTAAACAACTTAATCGTCGCATACCGACTAAAATCTCCAGAGGTTTAAGGCTGGGATATTTTGTGCAAATCAGAAATATCATCAACGAAGAGCTGGAACTGGTCTGGAATGACAGTAAGTCGCCCAAAGAGGCGCTGGACAATGCTGCCGCCCGCAGTAATGTTAAATTACGCTCTTTTGAAAAAACCTATCAGTAATAAATTACCAGGCACGTATCCGCTGGATAAGTGCCTGGATTAAAATACCCAGCACATGATCAAACGTTCTGTCTTTCAATCCCGGTTTTTGCCTTATTTTCTGATCCTGCCGCAGATACTGATCACGCTGACTTTTTTTTACTGGCCCGCGTTTCAAGGGCTGATAAATTCTTTCATGCGGAGTGATCCGTTTGGTGGTCACAGCAAGTTTATCTGGTTTGAAAATTTTTTAGCTCTTTTTAGAGATCCGCTCTATCTGGAATCTGTATTTATTACTCTGGTATTCAGTCTTTTGACTGCCTCTCTGGCCATTTCCTCCGGTCTTTTTCTGGCCTCCATGGCCAATCGCGCCTTCAGAGCCAAAGCGGTCATCAGAACCTTTTTAATCTGGCCATATGCAGTTGCGCCCGCAATTTCCGGAATACTGTGGCTGTTCCTGCTGCACCCGTCGTTCGGTCTTGTCTCAATTTCAATTAATAAATGGTTCGGGGCGAATTGGAATCCTGTACTGAACGGATCAGATGCGATGGTCATGATTATACTGGCTAGCGCCTGGAAACAGATCAGCTACAATTTTGTTTTTTTTATCGCAGGCATGCAGGCCATACCCAAATCGTTAATAGAAGCAGCCGCTATCGATGGCGCGAGCCCTTTTCGAAGATTCTGGAAAATTACCTTGCCCTTGCTTTCACCCACGCTGTTCTTTCTTTCGGTGATGAATATCATCTATGCGTTTTTTGAAACGTTTGGTGTTATTCATACGGTTACCCAGGGGGGACCGGGGGGGGCGACCAATATTCTGGTATACAAAGTGTACCAGGATGGTTTTGTTGGATTGGATCTGGGGTCATCGTCTGCGCAATCCGTGCTCTTGATGTCTTTGATAATTATAATTACAGTGCTGCAGTTTCGATACGTAGAGAAAAAAGTTCAATACACAGGCTGATAACCAATGGTCGAAAAAACACCGATTTTAGATGCGTTTACTTATCTGTTTTTAATAATGGGCATTGCCATTGTCGGTTTTCCGATAATATACGCAATCATGGCCTCGACTCTACCGCTGGAAGAGGTATCCAAGGTACCGATGCCGGTAAAGTTTGGAGATCAGTTTCTGGTCAATATGGCTAGTGCCTGGGAAAGAGGGGATTTGGGAACTCAGCTGTTTAATTCCCTGATAATGGCCTCAGGTATTGTCATTGGGAAAATTTCTGTTTCCCTGCTGGGTGCCTTTTCGATTGTATATTTTGATTACCGGTTTCGGAAAATTGCCTTTATCAGCGTGTTTTGTACTTTAATGCTACCGGTCGAAGTCAGAATTCTGCCCACGTATGAAATGGCGGCCAATGTTTTTGGGCCTTTGCAACCACTCTGGGATTTCCTACATATAGATGGCATCGTAAGCTGGATCGCACAAAATGAAGTTGAGATTGACCTCAATTGGAATCTACTGGACAGTTATACCGGTTTGATTTTGCCTCTGGTGGCATCGGCTACCTGCACATTTCTTTTCAGACAGTTTTTTCTGACTATTCCGGAAGAGTTATGCGAAGCCGCGAAAATAGATGGGGCTTCTCCGATGATGTTCTTCAGAAAAGTCCTGCTTCCCTTATCTAAAACCAATATCGCCGCTTTGGTGGTTATTGAGTTTGTTTATGGATGGAACCAGTACCTGTGGCCGCTGCTAATTACGACCGATCCAAAGATGAAAACCGCTGTGATTGGATTACAGAATTTAATACCACAGGCGGATGACATTCCTGAATGGAATGTCGCCCTGGCTGCAGCCCTTATCGTCATGCTGCCTCCCATTCTGGTTGTTCTTTTCATGCAACGCTGGTTTGTGAAGGGACTCGTCGATATCGATAAATAGTTTCAAACAGACGTCATCTCAACCGGTAAACCCGCCCGCTTCCATTCCGGAAAGCCATTCTCAAATCGTACTGCTTGAAAACCTTTCTCTCGTAATTTTGAAACCGCTTCGAATGACAGTATACAATGAGGCCCTCGGCAATATGCAACGATTTCTTTGCTGGCAGGTATTTCATCCAATTGTTTTTCCAATTCACCGAGTGGAATATTGATGGAATTCGGTAAATGCCCAGCCTCATATTCAGCGGCCGGTCTCACATCCAAAATTGTAACTTCTTTGTTTTTCACCCTTTTAAGTAGTTCAGAAGCAGTTATCGGTTCCAGTTCATCTTTAACCGTCAAATAAGATTTTATCAACCGTTCGATATCGGCCAGATTCCTTTCAGCGACTTTCCTCAAAATATCCAGGAGATCGACTACCATATCATCAGCCAGGCGGTAAAAAACTTGCTGGCCAGACTTGCTGGAGGCAACTAGCCCCGCCTGATGAAGCTGTCGCAGGTGTTGCGAGGTATTGGCGACTGAAAACCCGGATATCCTGGCCAATGAATCAACATTTCTCTCTCCCTGAGCCAGATATTCAAGCAATTCCAACCGTGGACCACTGCTGAGAGATTTTCCGATCCGAGCAAACTGCTCAAAAAGCTGATGTTTAAAGTTTTCATTTGACATACAGATCCTTTTATTCTAGTCTTCAATTAATCAATTGAATAACATTGTATAATCAAGATAACATGCAAATTTTTTTAGGTCAAGATCCGGATCCAAAGAATATTCCAAGATTCAGGAAAATTATAAAGAGATCGCATCACAGGCAGAGCGGGTTCTTTTGTAAGGCTGTTGAACTATTTCATTAATATTTAATAGCATCTGGCAGGGAGAAAAAGATGAACAAAGGTCTACAAACCGCATTTGCTTTTGTGGCCGTTTTGATCACAATGGGATTTCTGTGGATGGGGAATCGTCCAGTCATTCCGATAACTGCAACATGGCAGGATGTGGTTCAAGAAGCTCAAAACGGTGGTTATCACCTGATCAAGATTGAAGAGCTGGCGAAGCATTACCAACAAACATCCCCAGAGATGCGGTTGATCGATACACGACAGGAATGGGAGTATCGAGCCGGTTCTATCAAAGGTGCCCTCAACTTTCCGCAGGAACCGACCGCATGGTCTCGCTGGCGCAATAGAGGCAGGTTAAAGGAATTTCTCGGGCCGGACAAATCAAAATTCACCGTCTTTTTCTGAGCAGGTTTGTCGTGAGTACGTAGCGACAGCGCAGCCCGGGTGGCTGTTGGACTTGGTTATAAAAACATCTATCGGTACGCAAGTGGTTATCCGGAATGGCAAGCCAACGGCTATCCGGCAAGCAGCGTGTCATTGAGTTCCGTTGCAACAGCTACAAATCCTTCACCCGGGTCTCTTGCAGGTTTGGCACTCATCTGGACGCTTTTAGGTGTTTTTCTAACCGGCATGGCACTTAATCTGACGCCTTGTGTTTACCCGTTGATTCCGATCACCATCTCCTACTTCGGTGGTCAAAGTGGCAAAGGTAGAGGCAGGTTGTTGGCAAACGGCGCTTTTTACATCGGCGGCCTTTCGGTCACAAATTCGATATTGGGGGTAATGGCTGCTTTAAGTGGAAGCCTGGTTGGTTCCCTGTTGCAAAATCCTTATGTATTAAGTTCGGTTGCCATTGTACTGCTGCTTTTTGCCTCGAGCCTGTTCGGATTTTGGGAAATGAGGTTGCCCCATGTTTTGACGCGGGCTGCCTCTAAGAGCTATTCCGGATATGCCGGCAGTCTTTTTATGGGACTGACTCTTGGTATTATAGCCGCCCCCTGTATCGGGCCTTTTATTTTGGGACTACTTACCTGGGTGGCCAGCACAGGAGATCCGATGCTCGGTTTCATCATCTTTTTCACTCTGAGCCTGGGTTTGGGTTTGCCGCTGCTTGTATTGGGCCTCTTTTCCGGTCATTTGGAAAAACTTCCCCGCTCAGGCGATTGGATGCTTTGGGTCAGGAATCTCCTGGGATGGATTCTGGTTGGCATGGCGGCTTATTTTGTTCGGCCAGTATTACCTAAAACAATCGGTGTATTGGTCTTTGCATCAGTGCCATTGGCTGCGGCTGTTCATCTGGGATGGATTCAAAAAATTCGTTCCGAGTTACGACTGTTTCACTGGCTTAAATCATTGACCGGTTTAACAGGACTGATTGCAGCCACAATCATTGTCGGGAGTTGGATATTTCAAAGTCCGGATGCCCACTGGCAACCTTACTCTCAGAGATTGATGGAGCAATCACAGGGTGCTGAAAAACCCGTAATTATTGATTTTTCAGCAGACTGGTGTGCCCCTTGTCGAGAACTGGACGAAATTACATTTCACGATCCTGACATTGTAAAAATGTCTGCAGAAAAAATCGTCCTGATCAAGGTGGATCTGACCCAAAAGGGCAACGCCATCCATGAACGTTTGGTACATAAATATGCCGTCAAAGGGGTTCCAACAGTCCTGTTTTTCGATCGTCAGGGGAATGAGCGTAAAGATCTGCGCCTGGTTGATTTTTTACCACCGCAACAATTCCTGACCAGGCTGGCGGACTTGATTAAGATTGAGTCTTCAGATTCTTGATTAACACCAATGAATCACGACACAGCTAGTGTCTAGTATAAAAAGGGAATGTAACGTTTCGTCAATGACATATATTCCCGAAACTCATTCCCGTGAAGATCCAGCAGATATTCCTCTTCAAGTCGCACTTGAAACTCGAACATCAGCATAAACAGCAGAATCCAGGTCAGCATGGAAAAGGTTGGAAATATTAATACAATTCCCAAACACATCAAACCCAGGCCACTATAAGTTGGATTCCGGATCACACTGAAAACGCCCCCTGTCACTAATTCACTGCTGTTAACCTGGTCGATGCCAACTCGCCAGGCATTGCCCATTGTGCGCTGGGCCAGATAGCAAAGACTCAAACCCAGCTGGGCAATGATCAGACCCGTCACATCAAATAAAATCGAGTCCAAGACATCAACCCTGTACAGTCCAGGGAAATGATTGACACCCATGATGTGCAGGCCTATTAAAAGCACTATGAAACTGACCATGATTTTCACGAGTTTATTGAAAAACAGCTGACTCGGCCTGGTATCCTGAGAAAGAACCTCCGGATCAATTCCCGTTTGAACCCGTTGTTGCCTTCTCTTAACTGACCATAACAGAATATAAGTGGCAAATATGATTCCTGAGAACAGTCCTTCTATGGGGTTGACGATGTACATTTTTTGTTTCTCCAGCCGAGTTAATAATTTTGTTTGATGGTCAAACTATATTTCAGTTTTGTTTGACTGTCAAACTAAACTTCTTTCTTTTTTCAGCTAATTGAAATATTTCATACTTTGGTATAGTGTAGAGCTCCGGGATCGATAAAAAATAACTTCACATAATCTGTTTGCAAAAGTCCTAAAAACTGGACATTTTGCAAACAGAATGTGTCAGCAACGTGTTTCCTTTTCACTGATGGGAAACACTTGATTAATTTATTAGCCAACCCATAATAAGGGACTTCATGAACAGCTTTTTGATAGAAAACGAGATCTCCATTCGTTTAGGATTTTTCTTCAGCATTTTCCTGATTGTGGCCATCTGGGAAGTGCTGGCACCAAAACGCGCTCTCTCCGCCTCCAAGGTCCAGCGCTGGTATAGTAATTTGTCAATCGTGGTCATCAACACTCTGGTGGTACGTTGGATTTTTCCTTTTCTGGCGGTTGGCTTGGCAATAGAATCACAAAATCGGGGTTGGGGGTTATTCAATAACATTGAGATTGGGTGGGGATTGCATTTAATACTGTCGGTTTTAATCCTGGACTTTATCATCTATCTGCAACATGCCATGTTTCATTTTATCCCCTTACTCTGGCGATTGCACCGCATGCACCATTCTGACCTGGATTATGATGTAACCACTGGTTCACGCTTCCATCCCATCGAGATCGTCCTTTCCATGGTTGTCAAACTAGCTGCTGTCGTCGCTCTGGGGCCCTTACCTGCAGCGGTGATCATCTTCGAAGTCCTGCTGAATGGCGTGGCTATGTTCAATCATGGAAATATCAAAATACCCGGAAAATTGGACCGTTTCATCAGATGGTTTATCGTGACTCCGGATATGCACCGGGTACATCACTCTGTCATCCGCTCCGAAACAGACAGTAATTTCGGGTTCAATATACCCTGGTGGGATCGCATGTTCGGCACATACCAGGATCAGCCAAAAGCAGGCCATGAGAAGATGACGATTGGTATCGAGATCTTCAGAAATCCTAAATACCTGCATTTTCATTGGTTGATGATGATTCCGTTTCTGAACGCTAAACCTGAATCTGAATTCACTGTTGAAAATCGCCAAACATAATGTAACAAGGATTTGAAAACCTTTTTTTCAAATCCGATCACACTATCACTATCGGAAATTTCTCTCTCTAACATCTCGATCCTATTGACGGATTAACCTTCACCCAGACCAATTTCGGTGGCTCTCCAGTCGCTGCCCGCGACGCTTTTTCAATCAGTTTGAAGTCCCCAACCTGAATTAATCTGCTTTCATCCTCAAAAATCGATATAGCTCATTAAATCTATGTTTTTTCTTGAATTATTTTTGAGCATTCGGCCGCACACCTCACTCAATTACAATTACTTTTAAATTCAAAATCTTGTCGGAATAATTTTATGAAAAATCTTCCAAAAAGTCATATCCACCGAACTTCCCAATCTTGATTTATCTCCATCATTTGATAAAAATTCTCATCAAGTGAACATGGGGTATGGTATTAGATGAGGATAAGCGATCAATTTTTATTTTGCACTGGAAGCGAAATAAAGGAGCAGATTGATTGGAAGTTATTTTGCCAGGAAATACGACATTAAGTGTCTATAATCATTGTTTCAATCAAAATAATTAGGAGAATTACACATGAATTTGATCGACGCACTTGCCAATAGAAAAAGCATCAGAGGATTTAAGCCGGATTCCGTTCCCAAAGAAATATTAAGAGAAATCCTGAAAGCGGCAGTTAATTCGCCATCAATCATGAATACGCAACCATGGGAAATGTTTGTCGTGACAAAAGAGCCTTTGGACCAGATTAAGAAAGGTAACATCGAGATGTTGACAGCGGGAAACCCGCCAGATCCGGATGTAAAGTATGACGAGAAATTCGAACATAGATTTAAGAAAAGACAAGTGGATCTGGCGATTCAGCTTTTTCAATTGATGGATATTTCCCGGGAAGATCAGGAAAAGAAATCCAAATGGATGGAAAGAGGATATCGTTTCTTTGACGCACCGTCTGCAATCATTCTCACTTATGATGAAATTCTAGATCCTGCCCAACTGACTTATTTTGATCTGGGATGTCTAACCCATGCCATCTGCCTGACGGCCCTTAACTATAATCTCGGCACCTGTATCCACACCCGAGGTAACATGTATCCCCAGGTTATCAGAAAACACATCGATATTCCCGAATCTAAGAAAATTTTTATCTGCATCTCTATCGGATATCCAGATTGGGACTTTGCAGCCAACAAAGCCGTCTCGGGTAGGGAACCCCTTGATAAAGTCACCAAGTGGGTAGGATTCGAATAACCGAAAACAATTCTGTACTATGACTTTTTAACCGTCAATAACCAAACATCAAACGATACAGCATCAGGTACGGCCGGATGAATTGGTTACCACTACAGCCGGAATTTCTTAAATCCGCATACGGAGTCTCCAGCATGCCGATCATCGATCTTTCCACCACCATTGAATCCGGGGCTGAGATTGAAATCTCATACCGTGATCATCAAGAGGGTGCAAAGCAAATTGAGGGTTGGTTGGGTGTTCCAGACAGCCTGCTGAAAGATGGTGAGGGCTGGGCCGTTGAAGAGTTCACAAAATTCCATACTCATAGCTGTACGCATCTGGATGCTCCCTGGCATTACAACAGCAAAATTGGGGGAAAACCGGCTCTGAAAATCGATGAACTGCCTTTGGAATGGTTCTTCAGCGATGGTGTGGTTTTTGAGATGCGACACAAGCAGGACGGTGACTCTGTGAAGGTTGAGGATCTGGAGAAAGAGCTGGATCGCATCGACTATCAACTGAAACCGTTGGATATTGTCCTGATCAGAAATGGACAAGACCGGTTCTATGGACAGCCGGATTATATTCAAAGGGGATGCGGCGTCTCCGGGGATGCGACTCGCTGGTTGTATGAAAAAGGGGTCCGGGTTATGGGCATCGATGCCTGGGGCTGGGATGCACCGTTGCACCTGCTGGCTGAGGAAGCCAACGCCAAACAACAACCCGGTATTTTCTGGCAATCCCACCAGGCAGACATTCAGTATTCACAAATTGAACGTCTGGTGAATCTTGATCCGTTGCCTGCCTTCGGATTCAAGGTAGCCTGTTTTCCACTGAAAATAAAAGGCGGCAGTGGCGGACCAGCCAGAGTCGTAGCCATTATCCCTGATTAGCAGCTCCTGCTACGGGTCGGCTCATAAATTAGTCAAGTGTTTCTGATCAGTGAAAAGGAAACACGTTGCTCGCACATTCTGTTTGCAAAATGTCCAGTGTTTTTGGGACCCTTGCGAATAGAAGGTGAAGTTATTTATGAACGATCCCTAACTCTCTGGCCTTGTCTTTTTTACTTCTACGTTTACCTTTCAGCGGCGCTTTTCCTTTGACCGGATCTGAAGGCGTTCCTGTCAATTCAAAACCTTCGATCTGCTCCCGCTCAAGTTTGATCTGTGCGCGCTTCTCAATCAAGGCAAAATGGTGTTGGGTTTCGTGGCTGATAAAGGAGATAGCCATTCCCGACTCACCGGCTCTCCCGGTTCTACCTATACGGTGGATATAATCGGCGGGAGCACGGGGCAGATCAAAATTTAAGACATGGGTCAGTTTGGTTATATCAATTCCCCTTGCCGCAATATCGGTGGCGATCAATACTCGGATTTTTTTGGTTTTAAACTGTTCCAACGTGTCAACACGGTCTGTCTGATGAAGGTCGCCATGGAATGCCATCGCCTTAATTCCAGTTTTCTTTAGTTTTCTGGCCAGATTATCTGCAGCCCGTTTGCTGGCGACAAACACCAGAACATGTTCCCAGTTTTCTATTTTCAACAGATGTCGCAGCAACATCCCTCGATTGTCCCGGTTAACTTCAATCACACGTTGGTGAATCGTTGCGACTGTTGGGACTGCCTCCTCAAATTTAACCCGGATGGGATCAGTCATCACTTTTTCTGTCAGGGCGGTCACTTTTTCCGGGAATGTCGCCGAGAAAAGCAGGTTTTGACGTTTTTGTGGTAGCTCGTCCAAGATATGGTCCAGCTCCTCCGCAAATCCGAGGTTCAACATTTTGTCCCCCTCATCAATGACAAAAACTTTCACCTCAGTCAGACAAATCTCATCGTTGTAAAACAGATCCAGTAGCCGCCCCGGAGTCGCTACAACAATGTCGACCCCATGATTTATGGCCTTGGTCTGCGGATCAATAGCAACTCCACCGATAACAGCCACAACCCTCAGCTTTCTAGGTAAATATTGACCATAGCGATTGAATGAGGATGCCACCTGCAATGCGAGCTCACGAGTAGGGGTCAGAACCAGCGTGTGAATACTCAAACTTTTTTTTTCAGTCGGCGTACCATTGACCATCTGCAAAATGGGTAAAGCATAGGCAGCAGTCTTGCCCGTGCCAGTCTGGGCTTCTGCAATCAGATCATTGCCGGCCCGGATCAGGGGAATAGACACCTTTTGAATAGCGGTAGGTTCCTGATAACCAACGCTTGCAACTGCTCGCAGCAGGTACTCCGGGAGGTTAAGAGCAGAAAATGACATTTAGAATCCCTATTTGTTTAAACTCCATTTATATTTTCTAAGCTATGTGATAACCTTATTCCATAATAAATCTAGGAAATTACATTAAATCAGAGTATTCATTATGGAACCAAATGACATTTTGGATGAAATAAGTAAACTTGAGTTATCGGAAAAGATACTT
>PJEL010002176.1_pt1 | contig 18441 bp, 20 predicted proteins | sample 1853271 | NCBI WGS metagenome assembly PJEL01 (sample SAMN08108733, study PRJNA415343) | Invertebrate metagenome, whole genome shotgun sequencing project. | host: Globobulimina | place: Sweden: Gullmar Fjord | collected 2015-08
ACTCTGTGTCCTCATTTCAATCTCCGGGCAATATTTCAACTGTGTTTAACGGCAATAACTACACAATATATTTATTCGTATAACTTGCCTCGCGACAATCCGTCAGACCTGTGTTAGAAGAGAAAAGCCGAAAAAAACCAAAAATAAGGGCACTCTCATGCATTTGGAACTCAGCCAGGAAGACAAAGATTTTCGACAAGAAGTCAGAGACTTTATATCTGCAAATCTTTCCGAAGAAATCCGTCAAAACTCCGCTATTCAAGCTTCAGTCAGGACAGATCCGGATACCGCGAATAAATGGTCCCGCATCTTGGGGGAAAAGGGCTGGCTTGCCTACACATGGCCTAAATCAATGGGTGGCCCTGGCTGGGATATTGCAAAACGCTATATCTTTGAAGCTGAATGCGCTCTCGCAGGTACACCACTAGTAAATTCCATGGGATTTCGAATGGTTGGGCCGATCATTGATAAATTCGGAACACAAGCACAGAAAGACTATTACCTTCCTCGCATCGCCCGTCATGAAGATCATTGGTGCCAGGGGTATTCAGAACCAGGTGCCGGATCTGATCTCGCCTCACTGCAAACGAAAGCGACCAGCGATGGGGACGATTATGTTATCAATGGCACCAAAATCTGGACAACAGGCGCCCATTACGCAAATCGCTGTTTTTGCTTGGTCCGCACGTCCAATGAAGGAAAAAAACAAGAAGGCATTTCCTTCGTTCTCATAGACATGGATACGGCGGGCGTTACTGTTGATCCGATTATTATGATTTCAGGTGATCATGAGCTTAATCAGGTATTTTTTGATGATGTAAGAATACCAAAATCCAATCGGGTTGGCTCAGAAAATGACGGCTGGACAGTCGCCAAATATCTGTTGGAGTTTGAACGGGGTGCAATTGCCTATACCCCTACTCTCAAAGCAGGCCTTGAAAATGTAAAAGAAATTGCCTCCCTCGAGCCTTCTGGCTCTGGTGCCCGGCTGATCGATGACCCCAGCTTTAATACGCGTCTTGGAGACCTTGAAATTCGGGTCATGGCGGCTGAATTTACAGAAAAGCGGGCCATGTCCGCTTTGGGTCAGGGACAGAATCCTGGAGCAAAATCATCCATGTATAAACTCATGGGATCCGAGTTGAACCAGGAGATTGCTGAACTCCGAATGGAAGCTGTTGGATATTACGGCCTTCCCTTCCTGCCTGAAACCCGTATTCCCGGAAACAACATATCTTATCCAGGTCCGGAACATGCTCGAACAGCAACAGCTAAATATCTCAATGGTCGCGCCATCACCATCTATGCTGGCTCCAGTGAAGTTCAACGGACAATTTTAGCAAAGCAAGTATTGGGACTTTAGAATATTTACACCCCATCCTCCGAAGTCGCATGACAAAGGGAGATGGGGTTTAATCAAAACTTATTTCATAGGGTATCATATAGAGATCAGTGCTCCGATGCTGGCAATAGCTGCTTCAACATCTCCAACTTTGACGAACGATAACCGGATCGCCAGCAAAGAAGTGTTTTGATATGTGACATCTTGCCCTCAAGCGGAAAACACTGAAATTGCCCTTTTGATGACACAACATCCAAAACAGATTGAGGAACAACGGCATACCCGGTACCCGCAGCGACGCAGGCCAGAATAGCAAGGTAGGACCCAACTGACATGATATTGCCGGGTACGATACTACTTTCCAAAAGCCACTCCTCCAGATAACGCCGGTAAGCGCATCCCACCTCAAACGCGACAACCGTTTTACCGCTTATGTCAGATAAATTTTCAAGTGACGGAAAAATTTTCGGGGCGACGAGGATTAATTCCTCTTCAAAGACGGGTTCAGTTTCGATTTTTTCGAAGGGAACAGGTTCTGCAATAAAGGCAACCTCAATATCAAAACTTTGCAATCTCTGCATCAAACCGCCAGCCGTGTCCGTCACAAGATCAATTTGAACATCCGGGTAAAGACGATGATAATTTGACAAAACTTCAGGAAGCCGAGCTGCAGCTGTACTTTCCATTGTACCAATTCGAAAGGCGCCTCTTGGTTTTTCTTCCTGAAGTGCCTCCGATGCTTCCAGTGATAACTCACGAATGCGTTCCGCATACGCCAACAATGTTTGCCCGTCGGAGGTAAGGCTCACACCCCTATTTTGCCGCAGGAAAAGGGTTTTTCCTAATTTCAGTTCCAGTTGCTTGATACGCGTACTAATATTCGACTGTACGCGGTTCAATTTTTCGGCAGCTTTTGAAACACTTCCCTCAATCGCGACATTGCGGAATATTTCAAGGGCACGAAGATCCAAATCTTGCATATCATATCTCTTTTTCAGATATCCAATATCAGTTTAATTCATTTTTATAAATATATCTTTATTGATAGTGTAAAATCAACAACCATTATTAGCTGGACGTAATGTCAGAACATATCAAAACACTTCGTCTCATTTTTGTAGGCTTTACTTCTCTCATCATTGCAGTTGGCATCGGTCGATTTGTATACACGCCCCTGCTTCCTCTGATGCGGGATGACGGATTAATCTCAGCCACCGATGGCGGACTTTTAGCTACCTTTCATTTTATCGGATACTGGCTTGGAGCTGTCTTTGCGTCGAAGCTTCCCTTTTCTCCCAAACAAACCCTACGTTTGTCGTTAATAACTATCGCTATCAGCACTGTTGGCATGGGGGTAACGGATAATTTGTCTCTGTGGATTTTATTACGATGGATAGCAGGGATATGTAGTGCATTTGTCTTGATATTAATCAGCACCTATTACGTAAAGCATCTTACAGAAATGGGGAAAGTCGGAAGTCAGGGATGGATCTTTTCAGGAGTTGGAGCCGGCATTGCCTTCAGCGGTTTAGGCACACTTATCCTAATGGTTTATGATATCGAAAGCCCCGTTAGCTGGGAGCTATTTGGCGGCATCGCCCTTATCGCTGTTACTATCCTCTGCCTATTAATTGGACCAGAAATCCCAAATCACACAAAACAGGCATATCTTCAGAAAACAACAAAATCGTCCCTCAACTGGCAGCTTCTCATAACCTATTGTATGGCAGGGCTTGGGTATATTATTCCAGCAACCTATCTTCCAATCATGGCTCAGGAAATTATTACTGACCCACTTGTTTTTGGGTGGAGCTGGCCGATCTTTGGGCTTGCGGCATGTATTTCCACGTTGATCAGCACCAGACTCTTTCATTATTATTCCAATCGCCAAATTTGGGCCGCCAGTCAGATTATTATGGCCGTCGGGCTTGTCTTGCCAGTTCTCTTTCAAAACATAGAAGCTGTTATTCTGTCAGCTATTTGTATTGGGGGAACGTTTATGATCATCACTATGGTCGGCATCCGGGAAATTCATAGAATAGTGCCTAAAACAGATGCCCTTCGTCATATTGCTTTTATGACGGCAGCTTTTGCAACCGGTCAAATGATTGGCCCACTAATCGCAAGCCTGGCATTTGAACTGTCGCTCGACTTCAATGCTACACTCTTATTCGTTAGCTTTCTTCTTATCCTGACAACGCCATTATTGAAAAGAAATCAGGCAAAAGAAATGACGATTGGAATTTCATGAAATAGCTTGATTAGCTTCTATTTTGGCTTTTGGGTCTTAAGCCACATTGTATTTTCCTGGGCAATCAGGTTTTCAACTCTTTCAACAAACAAGACATCCCGATCGTCGGAATTTCGATAAGCGTCTGCCTCAGCAGCATAGAAGTACTTTTCTTTCTGTAGAGCATCACAAGTAGTGCGATAACTAATCCAATTTTCCTGAAATTTAAAAATTTTCAAGGCTGCCGTAAGTATCGCGACAACTGCGGCAGTCAACGTTGCCCAATGGAATATTCCGAAAATGAGAAGAGAAGGTGTTACTTCAATAAGAACGGGTGTAATGCCTGCAAACACAAGTATAACACCTTGCAGCCATCGGTACATCTGCCGGTTTATACCGGCTTTGTTATCATACCAGACAATCTGCCCTTCATATCGATCTGACATATAGTCAGAAAATTCTTTCTGATCCATATTACCCGCCTTCAATCAGCAACTCCTCATCTAATACGCAAACATCCATTGCGTACATCTTATTTCGCGCAATAATAGCAAAAATAATGCAAAGATGATATCGTTACGTCATAACTTCAAAACGTCCATTCCTATATCAGTGTACACCCAGTAACATTTTCGTATCCCGGACGGTAGTTCAGTTGCATGAAAAAACATCGGGAGACAAAAACAATGCTGAAGATTTTTATTTCCAAAAAAGAAGATGACCAACTGATTGCCAAAAGAATCCGACAAGAGTTGGCACCCTATCTGGGCGATAATGTAGAAATCAAAATGTCTCAGGACATACCAGCAGGAGACCTCTGGAAGGATTGGATCATTGAGGAATTAAGGCAAACGGACCTATTTTTGCTTTTGATCACTGACATGGATAAATCTCTGGAATGGTGTCTTTACGAAGCTGGCTTATTTACACCAATTTCAGATCGCAAACCCAGACCGACCGTTTGCATTTATCCTGCAGGAAAAAAGACCCCAACACAAATTGAAGATATTCAGGGTGTTGAATGTACGGTTGATCAAATTAAAACGTTTTTAAGGAGCCTTTTTGACGGTACTTTGTTGGAAAAGCCCATCAATACAGTCGTTGCAGAGGACGATAATAAACTGCTCGAGATCTCCGAGAAACTGGTAGAGTATTTGACGCCGGACAACCTGTCAAAAACAGATCGTGTCTACTACACCAGATATATTTCATTTAAAATAAATCTACCTGAGGACGACACCAAAAACATTCCTTCGGAATGTGATGTTACCGGAGATGATTTATCCATGGAGCTTTTTCAACTGGACCGTACCCGGCCCGGTGGGAAAGCGTGGACATGGGATCTATTCAAACCCTATTTTGCAAAAACTCTTAACGAAGCCGGATCGGATCCAGATCTGTTTTTTGATGATTTTCAACAATCGGTTCTTGCCTCGTGCCGGGGTGAAAAAATCTCCCCCTCGCAATTCTATGTTCGCTCATTGACAAGCGAGAAAAAATATCAACCTGTCATTCACCGTCGTGATTTCCTTGGAAATAATTCGTTCCGGATCAGAGTTTTGTTTGTTCATGTCTCCGAACCGGATACAGGTGAGCGGAATTATACATTCGCTGCTGCTCCGGGAGAGTGACGGCCGGCCTCCAAAATCAGGCACAGATAAGATTTCAATTGTACAAGTTAAAATATAATCCGATCGACCCAAATAAAAAGTAAATTACACAACATTTACAACGAGGTTCAATGAAATACTCATCGTAAAAACAACACTCATCACCGATATTTGTGTAGTAACAAATCTACGTTTTTTCAGTTTGATATTTTGAAAATAATGAATTGCGTATGTAATCCGAATAATGTCTGCCCTCAAAAACTTCATGATATCATTGACTTTTTTGAAGTACCGTGCCTTTATTTTAAAACGAACTTTGGATAATTGTTCGTTCAAGAGTCGGCCCAGAAGAGGCGGACCGGGGACCAAAGCAAATAGATACTGGGAGACTAGAATGAAACGATTAATTGGTGCCGCATTTGTAATGCTTGGCATGATGTCAGGTGCAGAAGCCGCAGATGCCTGCGGTAAGGTTACAATCGCAGACATGAACTGGAATTCAGCAACCCTGATTGCCAATGTCGACAAATTTATTCTTGAGCACGGATACGGCTGTGAAGCTGAACTTGTTCCTGGCGACACAATGCCAACAACGACTTCCATGATGGAAAAAGGCGAGCCTGATATCGCACCGGAACTTTGGAGCAATTCTGCCAAAGATGCCATCGAAAAAGCCGTTGCCGAAAAACACCTCCGGGTTGCGGGCGCGTCTCTTTCCGACGGTGGTGAAGAAGGTTTCTGGGTCCCTGAATATATGGTGAAAAAGGATCCAAGCTTGGCGACAATTAAAGGTATTATTGCCAATGCCAAGATGTTTAAACATCCTGAAGATCCTTCTAAATCAGGCTTCGTAACTTGCCCATCGGGTTGGAACTGCCAGATCAGCAGTGGCCATCTTTTTAAAGCCTTGAAATTGGGTGATGCAGGGTTTGAAATTATCGATCCGGGTTCAAGTGCAGGCCTGTCAGGTTCTATCGCCAAAGCCTATGAGCGCGGTGAAGGCTGGCTTGGTTATTACTGGGCACCAACGGCGGTACTTGGAAAATACAAAATGGTCAAAGTAGATTTTGGTTCTGGTGTTAAGTTTGATCATTTCACAAAATGTATCTCACAGGAAGAATGCGAAAACCCGCAGGCAACCATGTACCCACCGTCACCAGTAAAAACAATCACAACAGAGAAATTTGCGGTTAAGTCACCTGCTGTTTTTGAGTATCTGGGAAAACGTTCCTTCAAAAACGCGCAAATGAATGAACTCTTGGCTTGGATGGAAAACAATCAGGCTGAAGGTGCTGGCGTGATGGAGCAGTTCTTGAAGAACTACGAATCCACTTGGACACCCTGGGTTTCTGCCGATGTTGCTTCTAAAGTTAAAAAAGCACTCGCAGAGCTTTAAGCAATATAAGCCCCTGCCTTGTAAACAAGACAGGGGCTTTTTCTATGTTCAATTACAGTATTTCACCGGAGATCCAGCATGGCAGATGCATCGTGGCTGACGCAATTTCCGCAAATGGATCGTCACGACCTGACGACCATAAAAAAAGCCCTAGATGGGGCCTATCGGGGCTTTTCTCGCGAGTATGGCGAACTCATTGAATCTTTTTTCGATCCACTTCTTGTATTCCTTGTGTGGTTTGAAAAACTTCTACTAACCACCCCATGGTGGATCATGATCATTGTGGTGACCGCCATAGTCCATGTTTCAGCGAGGTCCTGGAAGCTTTCGGTTGGCGTTGTCATTGCTTTTGGACTTATCGGTTATTTAGGTATGTGGGACAATACCATGCGGACGATGAGTATTATAACCGTCTGCACTTTACTCTCCATTTTCCTGGGTATACCAATTGGCGTCATGATGGCTCGATCCGATCGTGTTCAATCTATTATCACGCCAATCCTTGATATCATGCAAACAATGCCGGCTTTCGTCTATCTGATACCCGTTGTTATGCTGCTGGGTATTGGCAAAATTCCAGGGGTTATTGCCGTTCTCATATATGCCATCCCACCGGTTATCCGTCTCACCAATCTTGGCATCCGATTGGTGGATAAAGAAGTATTGGAAGCTGCAACAGCATTTGGTGCCAACAGATCCCAGCGGTTATGGGGCGTTCAAATGCCCCTCGCCATGCCGACCATCATGGCCGGAGTTAATCAGACAATTATGATGGCACTGGCAATGGTTGTTGTCGCTTCGATGATTGGCGTAAAAGGCCTGGGACAACCCGTGCTTAAATCCATCACCAATCAGTATTTTACATTAGGGCTTTTCAACGGTCTCGCCATTGTTGCTCTGGCTATTATCTTTGATCGCGTTTCGCAAGCCTACGCGAAACGAACACAAAGACATATGGAGGGCGCGCATGATGGCTGATTCCTATATTAAAATTGAAGGCTTGTATAAAGTCTTTGGTCCGTCCCCAGCAAAATCGATGGAAATGGTACGTGCAGGAGAGAGCAAGGATGATATTCTTGCAAAAACTGCCCATACCGTAGGCTTGAAAGATATCAACCTCGACATCGAAAAAGGCAAGATTTTTGTTATCATGGGCCTTTCGGGATCGGGAAAATCAACACTGATCAGGCACCTCAACCGCCTTATTGATCCTACAGAGGGTCGTATCATGGTTGACGGAATTGATGTGATGCAGTTGGGCCAAAAGGAACTTGAAGATTTCCGCCGGCATAAAATGTCGATGGTCTTTCAACGCTTCGGACTGATGCCTCACAGAAATGTTCTTGAAAATGTAGCCTATGGACTTCAAGTACAGGGCATAGACAAAAAAGAGCGAATCCAAAAGGCGACTGACTGGCTAGAAACTGTTGGCCTTGGTGGATATGAAAAACAATATCCATCGCAATTATCTGGTGGACAGCAACAACGCGTCGGGCTTGCTCGGGCGCTGTGCACAGACGCAGAAATCCTTTTGATGGATGAAGCTTTTTCTGCCCTCGATCCGTTGATCCGTAGTGAAATGCAGGATCAATTGGTTGAGCTTCAGGAAAAATTGCACAAAACCATTGTTTTTATAACCCACGATCTTGATGAAGCCCTACGAATTGGCAATCGCATTGCCATATTAAAAGACGGAGAGTTGGTTCAAGAAGGCGCACCAGAAGAAATTATCCTATCGCCTGCAACGGACTATGTGGAAGCATTCGTGCGAGATGTAAATCGAGCGAGAGCACTCACTGTTGAAACTGTCATGCAGCCACCATCAAGCCGAATTACCGAAAGTCTAATCGGCGCGGCTCTTACTCAAATGAAAACCTTCTCAGATGATTATGGGTATTACGTAAATGATGATGGCTATCAGGGGATGATTTTACAAGAGACCCTGGAGAAAGCTGTAGGAGAGGGAGCCGACACTGAGATTTGTGAAGATCATTACGAAGAAGTCCCGCCTATCTCTCCAGAATCAATGCTGGAGGAGGTCATTCCGGAAACTTTGGGAACAGAATTTCCGCTCCCGGTCGTCGATGAAAAAGGGGACTTGCAGGGTCAGCTTGCCAGATCTTCTTTGGCTGAAGTATTGGGAAACACAAATAGCGAAGACTAAAAAACTATAAGAGCCAGGCACCTCCATTGAGTGCCTGGTTTTTTTATCACCACATAGTACGAATTCGCTTTTTCTCTTTTTCTATTTTCTCACCCTTTAAGCGGTCCCACAGCTCCATCCCCGCATATTTCTCAACCTTTTCAGTTGCCACTTGAAAATGCTCTAAATCCTGATCAGTTTCCTCGTTAGGCAGCATAAAGGACCACATTTTCAAGGACCCCGTATCACTTTCTGTCAGGATCGATTTGAAATACGCATTTGGAATAGGAAGCATAACTTCGTTATCGTCTTCAGCGCCGACAAATTTGACGGGTTTGTCAAAATAGAAAAGTGGCCCGCAAATGACGTAGGTTTCCAAAATACCATCCATTTCATTGAGGTCTCGAACGGCACCTTCCAGATCTTTCCAAATTCCGCGATTAAATTGCGGCGCTTGCGGAGACATATTGGAGAGCAAAAAAGTTTCGCTATTTTGCAATTCTGTCTCCCGCTGGTTGGCACTTGCCACTAAATGCCCCCGATCAAACCCTGACCTGAAATAGTCATCCAGGTCAGCGCGAAACATTTCTGGCAATCGATAATCTGGGCGGAAATTATCGGCCCGCTCCAATCCGGTATGATCCGGATCGATGATCTCAAGCGCCCATTTCGCCTGACGGAAGTAATAAGAATATCCAAGGACATAATGGCGATTGAACATTATCTGATCTGCGGCGGGCATCCCATAGCGTGTTTCTTTTCGCAAACTGGGTATTTCAAACATACTCTCTCCCCTATCTGGTTGAGACAAGTATTACCATGAACTATTATAGGGCGTTTTACAAAGAAGAGAATGCCTATTCTGCGGCCATCATTTTGCTTATTTCGCCAATAAAGTGAGCATCATCCACAACATCGATAATTCCATTGGTTCTCAACATCAAGCCTCCGTGCAGTAAAATCGTTGCCTTCATGACAGAACGACGATTTTGTTCAGAAGTTTGTTTCGGATCACCAAAATATGCCATCGATTTTGTAATGACTTGATGAACGGCCGTCTGCAAAGACGGCGTTTCCGACATTGTCGCATGGGGTCGGCTCATCATTACACCGTAGAGATGAGGGCGATCCAATGCAAAATTCAAATATGCAGAAATGAATTGTTCTTTGGTTTCTGAAAGGTTTACGACTTTCGCCAAAGCATTAAAACCTTCAGTCGCCACTGCATCCAAAAGGGCCTCTCGGTTTTCAAAATGGTTATAGAGGGCACGGTGAGCAACACCAAGTTGACTGGCCACCCGTCGCATGCTCAATTTTTGAGAGCCTTCTTTATCAACTAAGGCCAAGCTGGCTTCAATCGCTTCTTTTTGCACGCTTCCGTGACGGTATGTTGTTCTTTTACCTTTGCTCATAATCCTGTTTTAACGGACAGAGACGGCTACTGTCATTAACAACCTACCGACCAGCATATTGTGGGATCAATATTAACCTTTGAAACCACAATAATTTAGCCCAGATCTTCATTGCAAGTGGACACGACTAGTTCGAGTGAGAGAGACCCGCCTTGTTCAAATATGCACCCTCTCACTCAGATCAAAACCAATATAGTCTATCACATCTACCTTCCCAAATTTTTTGATATGAAAGCACTGTATTTGATCATGTTCACATCACTTTAAAGCCGAGAAATATCAAGAGGCTTTAAACAACAGTGATTGCTTCGCTTTTTCCAGTGTTTGCTCTTTCTTAATTGCAGCCTGCATCGCTTCAATCAGTTTGATCCGCACTTTCTTTTTGGTACTGCGATAGGCTTCAAAATCTATTTTGTTCAATGTTAGTGTTTTTTCCTTAACAGCGTCCGCCAATTTATCTGCAGAAACGACTTCATCCAGAAACCCTGCTTTTACTGCCTCGACTGGGCTGAACAACTCACCAGTAAGTGTTGTACGCATATAGTGTGTAGGCGTAAGACGGGAAGATGCGAGTTCCAACGCAAATTGGGGGATTGTCATACCAATCATCACTTCATTCATCCCAATTTTAAAGGGTCCGTCAACACCAATCCGATAGTCAGCAGACATCATTAAAAATGCACCCATAGGATAAGCATGTCCGGTGCAGGCTATAACTACCGGCTTTGGAAAAGACAAAAGACGAATACACAGTTCTGCCCCTATAGTCACCTGACGATAAGCCGTTTCTGGAGTAGACGTAATCTGCGTCAAGTCAAAACCAGCTGAAAATATGCCCGGTCGCCCTTTCAAAATGACAATCGCATTATCCTTTTCGGCACGATCCAAGGCATCGGTTAATGCTGACATCATTTCAATGGACATTGCATTCACTTTTCCATCATCCATCGATATCTGAGCAATACCGTCATTCAGTTCATAGTTTATTGGTGAATTCATTCTCACTCTCCTTGTATATATCCAGTGGATACATTTATATACGAAATACCAAATAAAAACGCAAGCCTCTTTGGACTTCTTCAAAATAGAACCCCGTAGATTACCCGATATATTAAGGAAGCCTCAATGAGAGGAATGCTCTTTGGTCACGCGAAGCGGGTTACAATGCATCTTTTCAATGGTCAGCTAATCTTTCTAACCAACAACGCCTTTTTTATGAAGTGCGCGAATTGTGTTATCATCAAATCCAACAGATCGTAGTATTTCGTCTGTATGCTCACCAATATCTGGCGCGAGAATTGGAGTTTTCTTTTCTGAGCCTGCCACCCAAATGGGACTATCCACCATCCATTCACTGCCCGCGAGAGGATCTGATATAGGCGTTAATGCACCGCTGTCCCGCATTTGCTGATCATATTTGATATCTTCCACTTGATGCGCTTCTCCAAAATTGAAGCCGTTTTGAGTAAGAAGCTCTCGCCATTGGACCGCATCGCGTTCCAGAAATATTCCATCTAATTGTTGGATAAGGGCCTGAGTATTATCATTGCGTTTCTCAGGCGTCTCAAAACGCGGGTCACATAACAGTTCGGTATGCCCAGTGACTTCTGCAAACCTGTCCCAAAGATGTTCGCCCGTTATCATTATCAGATGAAACCACCTCCCATCGGAGGAACAATACAGATTGTTCAAGGCATTTCCGGCCTGCTCCCGAGGCGGATGCGGGTGCATCTGACCGCCAGAAAGAGCCGCTTGCGCGAGAACGGCATTTGACCATAATCCATTTGCCATTAGGGACGTTGAAACCATACTCCCTTCCCCTGTTCGCTCACGTTTATACAGTCCCACCATAATGGCACCGAACAAAGCGGTTGCTGTCGGATGATCTCCCATTCCTGGTAAAGAGCGGGCAGGTGGAGAATCCTGTGATGGTTTGACTTGATCCATCATACCGCTTCTCGCCCAAAATGCTGTACTGTCAAAACCGGTTCTTGCGGATTCTGCTCCGCTCTCCCCATAAGCGGTGATTGATGCATAAATAAGTCGGTCATTCAACGGGAGTAGATCTTCATACCGTATCTTCAGCCGTTCCCGCGGCCCCGATGGCATATTTGTAATCAGGACATCGGCGTCTTTGACAAGCCGATAAAAAATCTCCAATCCTTCTGTAGATTTCAAATCCAGCGCGAGGCCCTTCTTCGTCCGATTATCCACATTCCAATGATGGGGAAAATCGCTGATCGGATACCCCGGGCCGCTTAAAGCCCCTCGGTAACCATCTCCAGCAAGAGGTTCGATTTTGATTACCTCAGCGCCAAAATCCGCCATAATTGTCGCTGCTGCGGGTCCCGCGATAAAACTGGCAACATCAATTACCTTGAGATTTTCAAAGATCTTGTCCGTCATACCATCACTCCACTTTTCTTATTATTTTATCGCAAGTGTGGGGATTTTTGACGCTACGTCAAGCTATCGGCTAGAAAAGAAGTACCTTCACTTTCAGGCACGACCCGTTGGCGCACCATCAGCAAAAAGACGGTCGCCTTGTTGATCGATCACTTGTTTTGCTTTTTTTTCCGCATATTTAATTGCTTCTTCACGGGACATGAAGGTGTCGACACGAACAAGCATGCGTTCCATGCTGCCTTCTGCGCCCTCTTTTACAATAAAACCCGATAAGCGCCATTGCCCCTCTTCTGTCTTTTCCGGAGCCGATATGATCGAATATCCTTCATAAAAAACAGGATCTTCACGGGTAGGTTTGGAGGGTTCTTTTGAAGCGCCTCCCCCAAATAATTTTGAAAATATAGATGCCATAAACACAGTTTATCAGCATCTCATCGTGCCGCAAGTATCCTCTTCATTGATCCATTACGCTGCAATAATGCCACCTTGTACGATCCAAACACTTGACACAAGGAAGCAAACGGCTGCACCTCCTGCTGCGATAGCCCTTATATAGTTCCAGAAAGTCCAGCGCGGGTAATAGATATTCTTCCAGTAAATTGCTGCGCCCTTTCCAGAATATTCTTTGGTATCCAGTTGATTATTCATCGGCACGTTGAAGACAAGTGAGACGACAAACACACCTATAAAATACAGCATCCCCCCAACCATGATCAAAGCAGAGACGGATCCTGAAAGATTGAAATATGCAAATCCGGCCAAGAATGGGGAAAGTGCCGACATTCCCAACAACAGACCCATAAAAATTGATCTGAATACTTCACGGTTAATAACCTGCATCACTTCAACACCGGCCACTGGCTCCGCGCTGTTTAGGGATCTCATGACAAAATCTGAAAAAGTTAAGAAGACGCCAGAAACCAGAGCGCATGCAACAATTGAGACCTCAATCACAATAAAGAACCAGGTTGATGTCATTTCATCCTCCTAATGATATGAAAACGTTAGTAAGACAAGCACGGGGCTTGATGAAGATAGGTGTTATCCCCTGACTGCTTCAGCATAAAATCTGCGACATCGGCATAGGAAATTTTCAATTTTGGTTTTTCATCTTTTGCCGTAAAACCGTGCCTGTAACGGCCAGTTTCATCCCCTTCAATCAAATTTCCGGGCCGTACGATAATCCAATCGAGTGTGCTTTTCCTGACGATATCTTCCTGACGTTCATGATCTGCATAAACACGGCGCATCATTAGCGGGAAAATAAGAAACTTGTAGTGAAAAGGAAGAACATCCCAGCTATCACCTGCGCCCAGACCTGAAAGACAGACAAGACGCTTCACTCCAGTTTCCTTCATGATACGAACGATTATCTCAGTTCCTTTCGCACGAAGCCCATCATTGTTAAAGAGTGGCATCCCAAGCGCACAAAGCACGCCGTCCTGATCACGCACAGCGTCGCGGACGGCTGCAGGATCTAGCACATCCCCCTTCACGACACGCAAATTGGCGTCAATATTTCCAAGCCGATCAGGGTTTCGAACGAAGGCAGTGACTTCATGCCCTTCTTTGATTGCCTGCCTAACAAGATTACGCCCGACTTTTCCAGTAGCACCGAAAATAACAAGTTTCATAACGATCTCCCTTTGCTTTACACTGCGTCAAGTTGACATAGCGTAAAGATAGTGTAGGTTGTCACCATGTCAAGTGAAAATATTCAAACCAGAAATCGAATTCTGAAAGCCTCTCTTGATCTGCTCGAAGCAGATAAAGGAAAAGGCGTCCGCATGTCAGATATTGCCAAACGCACAGGCGTCAGCCGCCAAGCGGTATATCTGCACTTTAAAACCCGTGCTGAATTACTGATTGCAACGACTCGATATCTGGATGAAATCAAACAGACGGATCAGCGCCTACATGGCAGCCGTACGGCAAAATCCGGCATTGAGCGGCTCAACGCCTATATCGAAGCCTGGGGTGCCTATATCCCGGAAGTCTACCCCATCGCAAAAGCGCTAATGGCTATGCAGGATACTGATGAAGCTGCAAAAGAAGCCTGGAGCAATCGCATGCAAGCCATGCGAGAAGGCTGCGCCGCCGCAATCGAAGCATTGGATCGGGATAACGCATTAACTTCAGATTACTCAGTTAAAGAGGCAACGGATATCTTGTGGACACTTCTATCGGTGAGGAATTGGGAGCAATTTACAATGGAATGTGGCTGGTCGCAGGATATGTATATTCAGCAAATGAAGAAGTTAGCGAAACAGTGTTTTCTATAATAGGCATGCCCTATCTTGTTACTTTGGAAGAACCCACCTAAAGGCGCGTTTTAATTCTGCGACGCCCTGTTCTGCATACCAACGACCATGGGAAAGAATAACCCGTTCCGGGGCCCACTCTATCATTCTTTGAACGGCTTGGCGTAATTCACGTTTTCCTTTTAAAAATCCCAACCGCATATCGATAGGGGCTTTGCCATCTGGATCCAGAATACCAGTGAGCCAAGCCAATGGCCGAAACCATATCGGAATTTTGCGGGCCTCAAAATTCTCAATCAGGTCTGTCAGGATAAGGGTTTGGGAAGGTTTGTGAAAAAACACAACTTCTTCATGATACTTGTTTCCTCGGACAATCATCTGCTCCAACTCATCTGACCATTCCACCTCAGATATATCTCCAAGATCCCGATCAAAGACAACAGGTACGCCAAATTTTCTTGCTCTCTCTCGAACCCCAGGGGACGCCCATGATATCGTTTCAGTATAAATTTCTGCCCATTCAGGTAAGTAGGCATAGTGGATCCAGTTTGGCGACACCAAATGGCGAACCCTTCCCAAGGCATCAATTTTATGCTTGAGATCATCATCCAACGCTATCGGAGAATGCAGAAACAAATCACCATTTGAAAGTCGGACAACCGTCATGCGCGTTGAATATGGAAGGCCATAGAAACTGATCGCCTCCCCGTCTACAATCCAAATGTTTTCAGCAACAGGTTTTATTGTGTTGAGCGGCTCATAGCCTGTCATTTAAAACTCCTGCCCTGTCAGAATTTGGATACACAGTTTCCATCATAATAGCTTAGCATCAGAACTAAACAGAGGATTTGAAGAAACGCTCACAAGTAGGGATTAATGGAGAAAATGGCGGAGGGAGAGGGATTCGAACCCTCGATACGGTTGCCCGTATACACACTTTCCAGGCGTGCGCCTTCAGCCACTCGGCCACCCCTCCGCGGGGGTCCCGATGCGTGCCGGGACCGGGGGAATATACCCACTCAGGGCGAGAATGCAAGCCTGCAAAGCGGGAAAAATCTGAAAATCGTTGTATCCTACCCGCATTTGGCGATAGGGTGAGTGCAGAGGTAGGATCCATATAGGGCACGGAGCCGTTAAAGGCCCGAAATTACTGAGGTTTACCGTGATAGTAGGACGCGTCGTTGGTTGGATTTTATTTGCCGTTGGCCTGATGCTTTTGGGTGCAGAACTGATCGCCAGCCTACAGGCCGGTGAATGGGCTCCACAATTATTGGGGCAATTATGGTTCGAATTTGATTCTGGGAGCCTTAACCTGGTGCAAGCATTAGTACAACGCTATTTGCTTCCCTCCCTTTGGGACCCGGTTATCCTTACTCTATTGCTGTGGCCAGCCTGGGTAAGTTTTATCGTGCCCGGCCTGGCCCTTGCTTTGATATTCCGCAAAAAGAAAAACCCATACGCACCAAAAAGATACCTAAATTAGGCGGGCGAGAGACGCGGCTAGTCGTCGCCCATCTTCAATGCGGCTAAGAAGGCTTCTTGCGGAATTTCCACGTTGCCGATAGACCGCATACGTTTCTTACCCTTCTTCTGCTTCTCAAGAAGTTTCTTCTTACGAGTAATATCACCACCGTAACATTTGGCGGTCACATCTTTACGCATGGCACTGATCGTCTCACGAGCGACAACTTTGCCGCCGATAGCAGCTTGCAGGGCAATTTTAAACAGCTGGCGTGGGATCAGATCTTTAAGGCGTTCACACAGATGGCGGCCACGGGCTTCGGCTTGGCTTCTGTGGACTAACATGGCAAGAGCATCTACAGGATCAGAATTAACCAGAATGCTGAGCTTTACGAGGTCACTTTCTTCGTATTTCACCAGCTCATAGTCAAAACTGGCATATCCGCGACTCACGGATTTTAGGCGGTCATAAAAATCAAAAACCACTTCGTTCAGCGGTAAATGATAAATCAACATCGCCCGGTTGCCAGCGTAGGTCAATTCCTGCTGAACGCCACGCTTATCTTCACAGAGTTTAAGAACCTGACCCAAATATTCATCCGGCACCAAGATTGTCGCCTTGATCCAAGGCTCTTCGATCCGGTCGATCTTCATCACATCGGGCATATCTGCCGGATTGTGAAGCTTGAGAAGCGTACCGTCCGGCTGATAGATATTGTAGACCACAGAAGGCGCCGTCGTGATCAAATCGAGATCAAACTCACGTTCCAAACGCTCCTGAATAATTTCAAGATGCAGGAGCCCCAAAAATCCGCAACGAAAACCAAATCCAAGCGCTGCCGATGTTTCCGCTTCAAAAGAGAAACTGGCATCATTAAGGCGCAACTTTCCAAGACTGGCTTTAAGCTCTGTAAAGTCTGCTGAATCCACAGGAAACAAACCACAAAAGACTACAGGCTGATTGGGTTTGAAGCCTGGCAGAGGTGTTTCTGCCGGTTTCTTGTCATCAGTGATCGTGTCGCCGACCTTGGTATCAGCCACTTCCTTGATGGCCGCTGTCATAAAACCAATTTCACCGGGGCCGAGTTTATCAACAATCAGACCTTTTGGTGTAAACACTCCAACCCGGTCAACCAGATAGGACGCGCCGGTTTCCATCATGCGAATTTTTTGGCCTTTGCGGATCGTTCCCTCTCGCACGCGAAACAGAACAACCACCCCAAGATAGGCATCGTACCAGCTATCAATCAACAAAGCCTGCAGGGGATTTTCGCTATCCCCTTCAGGGGCGGGCATCTGATGAACGACCGCTTCCAGAACTTCTTCAATCCCCAGTCCGGTTTTGGCAGAAACTGCAATTGCGCCGCTGGCATCAATACCGATAACATCTTCGATTTGTTCAGTTACCCGGTCCACATCCGCGGCCGGCAAATCCACTTTATTGAGAACCGGAATAATCTCGTGATCGACCTCGATCGCCTGATAAACATTGGCGAGAGTCTGAGCTTCAACGCCTTGAGAGGCATCGACGACAAGAAGGGACCCTTCACATGCGGACAAAGATCGGTTCACCTCATAGGCAAAATCAACATGGCCCGGTGTATCAATCAGATTAAGTGTATAGACCTCACCATCCTTGGCCGTGTAAAGCAGACGAACGGTTTGGGATTTGATGGTAATCCCGCGTTCTTTCTCGATATCCATACTGTCGAGAACCTGTTGCGTCATCTCGCGTTTATCGAGCCCACCGCAATCCTGAATAAGGCGATCCGCTAATGTGGATTTACCATGATCAATATGAGCAATGATCGAAAAATTTCTGATTTTGCTAAGGTCTGTCATCTGAGTACTTTATCTAACCAAAAAGCCGATCCATGATGTATCACAGATGCGTACTGTTGTAAGGGTTATCCGCGCGTGGGCAGAGTAATATTCGCAAATTTACCGCCCGTATCACCGGGTATTTTCATAATGCCACTGGCGCTAAACACATTTTCACCATCTGCCGTTAAAATACAGGTGGCAAAAATTGTTTTCCGTGTCTGCTTGATCACCTGTGTCCGACCTTCCAGCCACGCACCATTGGGAGCGGGAGATACAAAATCACAACTCATGTGAACGGTCGGCAGAAACTTGTGCATCTTAAGCGCCACTTGCGCCCCAATGCCAAGCTGCATGTC
>PJEL010002177.1_pt1 | contig 18429 bp, 17 predicted proteins | sample 1853271 | NCBI WGS metagenome assembly PJEL01 (sample SAMN08108733, study PRJNA415343) | Invertebrate metagenome, whole genome shotgun sequencing project. | host: Globobulimina | place: Sweden: Gullmar Fjord | collected 2015-08
CCTGACCCAGGAGCTTACATCGCAACGTTACTCGGGAAAACACTATGAAACGGGTCCGGGTAAAAATATGTGGTATTACCCTAATAGAGCAGGCAACCGCAATTGCCGCACTCAATGTCGATGCGCTTGGCTTCATTCTCTACAAGAATTCTCCAAGATATATTAAACCGGCTAAAATACGACCAATTATCAGTGCGCTACCTCCTTTTGTGAAAACAGTCGGTGTATTTGTCAACGAGTCGATTGATAACCTGATTAAGATTATGTTGCTATCCGGGCTGGACCTAGCCCAACTGTCAGGGGATGAGTCCCCTGACTACTGCCGACAATTAACTGAAAAGAGTATTAACTGGATCCGATCATTCAGGATTAGAGATTCAGCAGATTTAGAACAAACAGCCCTTTTTCAAACCAACTTCATTCTGCTGGATGCCTGGTCGGATGATGCTTTTGGCGGGACCGGGAAGACGTTTGACTGGGAGATGATTGATAAATTGCCAAACCGCTTTGAGATTATATTAGCTGGGGGTATTAATATTGATAACGTTACAAATGCAATAAAAACAGTACAGCCCTATGGAATAGATATCTCTTCGGGGGTGGAAGAAGCGCCTGGAATTAAATCTATTGAAATGGTCAAGGCCCTTTTGGAGCAAATACAATTGTCGGAAGGATGAGTATGAAAATTTTTCGACCTGATTACAACCTATCCAATTTTATTACCCAAGTCGAAAATCGGTAAATAAATTGAGAGTAGCAGCGTTAAAGTCACCGCTCCTAACACCAGCATTAACAAAGGCTCAATAAATCGGCTCCATTTATCGAATTGAGCTTCCCGTTGTCGATCGATATAAGTGTAAATCTGTTCAAATCCCAATTTAAGCAAACCGGTTTTTTCTGCAGGGGTGATAAAGCGGTAAAATGAACTAGGAAACCAGCGCGAACTCTGAAAGGCTTCGGAAAATACAAGACCTGAATCGAGCCTTTGAGCAAGTAGGTGCCCATGCTTTCGGTTTTTTTCTGACATACACTCTGTAGCCTGCATTGTTGCCTGATTTACTGATTGTCCACTATCCAAGAGCAGTGACATGGCATGGGCGTATAAAAACGGGTCCTCTTTTGACTGAAGAAGTCGTCGCAGCCGCTGTGATAAAACGATCCATGGATGGAAAAACCGAATTCCCGGAATAATCCCCCAAAGAACAATTCCTAAAAAGATTACCATTATAATCAGACTGTTTTGATGGAAAAAACCAGACAGCGCGACCATCATCTTTGTTAAAACAGGCAAATCATCTTTGAAAAGCGCATACACATTACTAAACATGGGAACAACGAAAACAATCACACCTAGGCTCATTAGAATAATCATGCTGAATATTATTTTTGGATAGCGAAAAATTCGAACAAGTTCCTGGCGCCTGTCTTCCTGATGTTGATAGAAATCCTCCAAATCGTGTAGTCCTTGTCTTAGTTTACCGCTTTTCTCACATAAGCGAATCATAGCAATGAAAAAATTTGAAAAAAGAGGCGTGAGTTCCGAAAATCCATCTTCTAACGATTTTCCTTGATACAGATCTGATCTAAGCTTTAGAAAAACATACTGCACAATGGTCGACCTGCGGTCGTTAACCATTAGTTCCAATGCCTCAACAATCGAAATTCCTGCATCCAAAATTGACGTGAAAGAGTCTAGAATATAAATGAGATCACTGGTTTTCAAAGCAATACTCAATTGATCTTTGGGAACCGCACTCAGCGTGATCTGATAGTATCCTTGTTTATTTAAAACACTCCAAACGCGTTTTTTCGTATATCCGGTTGTGATTCCGTGACCTGATGTCCCTTCCAACGTAATTGCTTTCCAAATATAAACAGATTCCATGGTTTTTTTGGTGATTGAGATCTCAGATTGTTAAGTATCTATCCATCAGGACAAATAGACTCCAGTTCAATGGCACTGATTTTATTTTCAGCAACCAGTTTTATGCCAGAGTCACGCATGGAGACGAAGCCTTCGGAATAAGAAGCTTTTTCTATATCTGATAGTGCTTCTTCAAATGAGAGCATTTTTTTTATAATTGGCGAAATCTGTAGAGTTTCTAAAATAGGAATCCTTCCAGAAACACCTTTGCCTGAGCAAAACTTGCAGTCAGTGTTGAAATTACAATTGCAGACCTTCGGGACTAACCGTTGCGATACCAGCAGTTTCAGGGAAGTCGCTATATCGTCTCCCTTGACTCCCAGATTATTTAATCGATGAATGGCTTCAAACACATTATTGCTATGAAGAGTCGAAAGGACAAGGTGGCCAGTCTGAGCTGCTCTAGCAGCAATTTGAGCTGTTTCTGTATCTCGAATTTCTCCCACGAGAATGACGTCAGGATCCTGCCGTAGAAACGAACGTAACGCCGACGCGAAACTGATGCCGGCCAGATTATTAACTTCCACCTGGGTAATGCCATTCAACCGGTATTCTACTGGGTCTTCAATCGTGATAATATTCAGTGCTTCTGAGTGCAACTCTTTTAGAATTGAGTAAAGTGACGTTGTTTTTCCTGAACCGGTAGGGCCTGTGAAGAGAATCATGCCAGTCTTTACTTGAATGCATTTTTTTATGACTTCAATATGGTCTCCAGAAAACCCCATCTCTTTCATGGAAAACTGCACTGATGTTGCGGGTAGTAAGCGTAAGACAATTTTTTCTCCGTTTATTCCTGGAACTGTAGATACCCGCAAATCGAAATGTTTTCCATCAGCGCTGATAAAAGGAAAGTGTCCATCCTGGGGTGCTCTTTTTTGAGCAATGTCCATTCTAGAATGAAGCTTGATTTTAATAAACAGTCGTTCATCAATCTCATCTGGTAATGAAACCAGTTTCAGTTTTCCATCAATTCGCATTCGTACTTGTTTTGTGCCGGACAAACTTTCGATATGAATATCGGAAGCATTCGCCTTGGCAGCCTTTTCCAATAAATAACTGAGATTTTTTTTGGCTTGATTATCATCCTGTTGCATCTCATCTTTAGAAAAAGCCAGGATTCTTTGTTGAATCAAATTATCAGCGCACATAAAAATCTGATATCTATTGAATAAAAAAGGAAGATATTTACAAAGAGATTTCAGATCAGTTTTTTCAGAAACAAATATCTGTGCGTTTCTACTGTCATTTTCAGGATTCTGTTCAACAAACGTAAACTGTATTAAACGTTCCAGACTTACTAATGCCGTATGGTGTCTATTGTCGTTTTCAGGCAACGACAGAAGATTTTTCCAGGTAGAAATTCCCAGCCGTTGTGACAATTGCCAGATTTCATCAGATTTTGAGTGAGATTCTTTACTGGATGATTTCATATTGTTAAGCTAATGACAGTTACACAGCAAGAAACGTCTGTTTTCCTAATAAATCAAGTATCACATTCATGGATTTTGTGTTTTATGCTGAAATATTTGATTTACCTGACAGCCGGGTATTTAATTTTTAAGGTTGTTAAAAATGGCGTCTATCTGGCACTTGAAAACTTGCAAAAACCCGGTGAGCAGAAAGAGACGACAGAATTAATAAAATGCGATCAGTGTGGCAGTTTTTTTAATGAGACCACACTCATCAAATTCAACGAGAATAATTTCTGCAGTGAAATCTGTAAGCAGAACTTTAAAAACGAGACTCAGTAGAAACTTTTGACTTAATCAAAATTTTTTCCGAGCTTGGATTTCATTGCAAAATTCAAAATATCCGGCGCAACCCTATGAAAAGTTTGCGTATTGCCTCAGATCGCCCAATGAATTTTTTCTTTGACTTTTTTAGGTAACGAGAACAGAAAAAAATCGCCTTAATCCTAGTTAAAGAATAAGAAAATTGCAACCATTCTTCGTTTTAAAGAATAATTATTCTGTTTGCTCTGAATAATCCATCCTCAAAGTTAAAATCCTGAAAAATTAGCCAAAACTGAATTGAAATGAACATGATCAAAAATGCGTTACGTTTATTATGCAGTGCCGTTGGGGCCTTAGTTCTTTTCACAATGGCGTCCTGGATTTTAGTGTTCTACCATTATTTCCCTAACGAACCAAAATTCGTTGCTTTGGGCTCTTTTCCACCTTATGGATTTATTTTGTTTGTCTTGCCTTTGATGTTTATGTTTTGGATTCTTGGTAACAAAAAAACAGCAGTAATTTCATTATTATTGTTCTTTATGTTTTTTATCTCTTTTGGAGATTTTTCTTTCAAAAGTAAGGGGACATCACAACATTCAGATCAATCAACGAACGGCCATAAGTTGTCTGTTATTGCACTGAATGTGCGGTACTACTCGTATGAACTAAAAAAAGTTATCAAAGCAATCAAAGAGATGGATGCAGACCTTTATCTGATATCCGAAAATGTTTTATCAACCGAAGAACAACAAACTTTAGAAAAGGAACTGTATCCCTGGACCTTTCATATGGGACGGCAGGAAGGAACAGCCATCATATCTCGTTTTCCTATCGTTGATTTCAAAGAAGTCGTTCTGCCTTCAAAGCAGGCCTCTCTGAGCAAACCCAATGAAGTTGAGCGCCAGCATCTGAATCCCAACCGCTCTTTTGTGCATGCGACAGTTAATGTAGACGGTACACCGGTACATGCCATATCGATTCGATTTCTCGCTGGTCGATCCGCTAGTCGTAGGTTATCTGACGTGTATAATTGGGGCGTTTATGTTTTTGGAATGCAATCGAAAGAGCTTGGTTTTTTTCTTAACTATTTGAACGAATTGAAAGGACCTATTATTTTTGGCGGGGACTTGAACGCGACACCATCGTCTATGATTGTTCGGCGATTATCTGAGATTGCAGTTGACAGTTATCTGGAAAAGCACTTCTGGGGGGGATTTACTTTCTGGACTCAGTTTCCATCATACGCCCGTTTGGATTACATATTCAGCATGAACGGCGTTCGCGTTCTTAGTTCTGAAATATTGGATGTGGTGGTGTCAGACCACTACCCGGTCCATAGTCAGTTTATGATTCCAGAAAACAAAATATAAATAACGTGAACGTGGGGAAGCATTCATTATGTGGAGAATCACGGCTTATTAATCTTACCTGTTGAGTCTATGATATGATTCACAGCCTGAGTAAACGACTGAAAAATTGCAATAGACGGATAATCGCGAGCTATTTTCCGCGCAACCGGAGCTCCCTGTCCTGTTGTTAATAGAATACCTTTAATATTTGCGTTGAGAGCAAGTTCTACATCGCTTTGTTTATCACCGATCATAAATGAATCTTGCAGGTTGAGATTGAGTTCCTTTTCAGCCTGTTGTACCATTGCTGGAGCAGGTTTTCGGCAGTCACACTCAATATTTAGCGGTGAAAGTCCATTGATGTGGTGGGGGCAGTAGTATAAATGATCCAGCTGGACATTGTGAACCTCAAGCAACTGATTTATTCTCTGATGACACTCCCGGACAAAATCTTGAGAGAAAAAGCCTCTCGCAACACCGGATTGATTTGTGACAACAACAAGAAGATAACCACAATCTTTTAGTAGTTTTAATCCCTTTGGTACATCGGAATAGATCAGTATATCTTCAAGGTTGGAAAGATAGTGTACATCGTGTATGAGAACGCCATCTCTATCCAGGAAAATCGCTTTTCGTTGATCATCCATGTTTATTTATTCATTTTTAAGGCTTTTTGTGTTTTTGCCTGGTGGTACATAAAAAAACGGCATAACATCGCGGATTTCCGTCTTACACAATACTTTTTCATGATGACACCTCCGCAAAAAACGAGCTATCTTTTTAGGTATACCAATCAAGTCTATTTTTGATAACAAATTTTTGGCGATTGCACTAGCTGGTTTCTAACCGATTTGATAAAAATAAGGATCAGTTACTACAAAATTACATTGTCTGAAAAAAAATTGTAGTTTTCATCTCCTCTGATGTAAGCCCAAAAAAAAACGTACTAAATGGAAAAATGCACTATCAGTGAATGATCAGAAAATTCACAATACCGGCATCGGTTACCTAATAAGTTTTAAGTAAAGTTTAATAATTTAAAATTCCCGGAGTACTTAATGGCCATGACAGGCAATGAAATTCGCCAATCTTTTATCCAATTTTTCGAATCGAAAGGACATAAACATGTCCGCAGCTCCTCTCTAGTGCCGTATAACGACCCTACTATCCTGTTTACGAATGCCGGCATGAATCAGTTTAAAGACTACTTTTTGGGAAACCAAAAACCCGAGTTCAACCGGGCGGTAACTTCCCAGAAAGTAATGCGGGCAGGAGGAAAGCATAATGATCTTGAGAATGTCGGTCGCACCGACCGCCATCATACATTTTTTGAAATGCTGGGGAATTTTTCATTTGGAGATTATTTTAAAAAAGAAGCGATTGCCTTTGCCTGGGAGTATCTGACTGACGTTCTTGGATTGGAAGCGGATAAACTGGTCGTCTCAGTTTTTCATGAAGATCAGGAATCTCTTGATATCTGGCATAACGATATTGGCATTCCAGAAGAAAAAATCGGACGCCTTGGAGAAAAAGAAAACTTCTGGTCAATGGGGGATACCGGCCCCTGCGGTCCCTGTTCTGAGATTCACTATCAGCTGCAGCCCATGGCGGATGGTTACACTGTACAAAAGTCGTTGGAAGAAGATGATGGGACATTTCTAGAAATATGGAATCTCGTTTTTATGCAATTTAACCGGGAAAGTGATGGAACCATGACGCCTCTTCCGAAGCCGAGTATCGACACCGGAATGGGAATTGAACGTATTGCATCCGTCGTACAACTATTTAAATCCAACTACGAATCCGATCTGCTCAGTGGGCTGGTAAGTAAGATTTTGAAAGATGCCCCTCATCCAAGTGGATCAGAAAGTGAGAGTGTTGTTGCTGCACGTGTAATCGCCGATCATATCAGAGCAACCGTCTTTTTAATCGCAGATGGGGTGATACCAGCCAATGAAGGCCGAGGGTATGTTCTGAAAAGAATTATCCGGAGAGCTGCTCGACATGGAAAAGAATTAGGATATTCACCAGGTTTTTTCGCCGGACTGGTTGATGAACTTGTTTTAATGATGGCAGACGCCTACCCTGAAATTAAGGAGTCACAAGGGTACATCAAGATTTTGACAGAGCAGGAGGAGCGGCGGTTCAGTTCAACTCTGAATCAAGGAATGAAAATTCTGGATGACCTGCTGAAAGAACAAAGGATAAAAGGGTCGGATGAAATTGAAGGTCAGGAGATATTCAAGCTTTACGACACTTACGGATTTCCAGTTGATCTGGCAGAAGACATTCTTCAAGATCAAGGACTGAGCTATAACCGTGCAGACTTTGAAGTTGCAATGGCTGAACAAAGGCAACGTGCAAAAAACGCTCAGGACGCTAAAAAAATTGATTTGAAAGTCAGTGCTGTTTATCTCGACCTGATGGAAAATAACCTGGGAAATCGATTTGTGGGAGACCAGCAGGCAGAAATTCAAACTCAGATTTCTGCTATTCTTAAGGATGGTCAACCAACTGATATTGTGAATAAAGACGACAAGCTTGAAATTGTTTTGGGTGACACTCCTTTCTACGCCGAATCAGGTGGCCAAGTGGGAGATAAGGGAGAGATCTTTCACGATGAATTTCGAATTCTGGTGTACGATACGCAGAGTCCGCTTGCAGGATTGAATATCGCTTATGGTAAAGTGGTCAGCACAACAGCCCCCGAAATCACAATAACCACTAATAAAGCTGTCATGGCGAAGGTATCGCTGAACAGACGGCGTGAAATTGAATGTAATCACACCGCAACGCACCTATTACAAGCTGCATTGAGAGCTGTTTTAGGAGATCATGTCAAACAAGCTGGCTCTCTGGTTAACGACGAAAAACTGAGATTCGATTTTAGCCACTACTCACCGGTTACTAAAGAACAGCTTTTGGATGTGGAAAATTTTGTCAATCAACGGGTTCTGGAAAACCTGGATGTAGAAACAAAAGAAATGTCTTTTGACGATGCAATGAAGACAGGTGCAATGGCTATATTTGGTGAGAAATACGGTGATGAAGTCAGAGTCGTCTCAGCTGGATCAGCTAGTAAAGAGCTGTGTGGCGGAACACATACTTCCCGTCTGGGGAACATTGGTTTCTTAAAAATAGTCACAGAAGAAAGCATTGCAGCGGGCATCAGAAGAATTGAAGCTCTGACCGGCAAGAAGGCCCTTGAGTTCGTTCAGCAGAACGTTCGCATAGTGGATGAAATTGCACAAAAGTTTAAAGTCCCCCAAGTCGATGTTCCAGATCGTATCGATCAACTGCTTTTCCAATCGAAAGAGAAAGAGAAGCAAATCGAGCAACTCCAAAAAGAGATTCAGGCTACGGCAGCGTCTGAAGCACTATCCCAGGTAAAGACGATTGGGGAGACTCCGACCTTAATCATGAAAGTAGAAGGGGACGTCGAGTTGAAATCACAGGCAGTTGCTCTTCAGAAGACGATGGGTTCTGGATTGATAGTGCTTGCAAAAACAGCGGATGCTGACAAAATATCTGTGGTTATTGCGACCTCAAAGGATTTAAATCCCAGGTTGCAGGCTGGTCAATTGGTCAAGGAGTTAGCCCCTATCATTTCAGCTAAAGGTGGGGGCAGCCCCGTATTCGCACAGTGTGGGGGGAATAACCCGTCTGGTTGGCCTAAGCTGGTGGCTGAGTTAGAAAAACGCCTGGAAGCTTAAAATCCAGACTGTGTTAGCAGATACATAATCAGCTAACGCAGCCGTTCTAGGAAGCCTTGGAACTGGGGACGCTGTCAGATTTTGACGTCGTTGTGTTTGAGACTTTCGGTGGCGTGGATTCGGTTTTTGGTTTCGCTGCCGTACCAGCGCTGGATGCCGGTGTCGTGGCTTCAGGTTTTTTCGAGTCGCTGTTTGAATTCCCGGTGGTGTTACCGTAACCATCTTTATACCAGCCACCTCCTTTTAAGTGAAAAGCAGACATGGACGCTTTTCGCTTTAATGAAGGTTTTTCGCATTGTGGACAATCTTGTAATTGCGGCTCGGATATTTTTTGAATCACTTCCAGCTCATTATGACAACTCTCGCAAATGTATTCGTAAATGGGCATATTCTTTTTCCTCTTTCTCTACTATCAATGTGCAGCTTTCACTAATTTGACCGATAAACGATTAAACAATCCTTTAAGATTATACCGTCACTTTGTATCAGTCAACGCTTTGTATGATCTTTGAGGCCATTATTTTAATAAGGGTCAATCAATCATGAAAAATAAAGAGGCAAAACAACCTACTGCATACTTTCAGCAGTCTGACATCATTTCCAGGCATGATGGAACAGAACAACTTATCAGCAACTTCAGGCGAGCAATAGTTTTCAATCTGTCAAAGGTGGTTCTTTGTCTTAGTTTGATGATTTTTCAGTTTTTAGGATCGACGCCTCAGCTTCAGGCCTATGATAAAAAACAGTATGCTCGGGCTTTAAGATTTAAAAAATGTATCAAATGCGATCTTTATAAGGCAAACTTTTCAGGTATAGACCTTTCTAATGCGGACTTTACGGGTTCCAATCTGATTCTTGCCAGCTTTCAGAAGGCAACCCTCTATCAGGTCAATTTTAAAGAGGCTAATCTGTCCGGCGCTAACTTTGAGGGCGCTTTGTGGATTAATGGCAAAATTTGTCAGGAAAACTCATATGGCAAATGCAAATTTATAGAATCAAAATAATCACCAGTTTTTTCTGGCCATTAGCACTGATATGTGTCGTGCTACTGACCTTTTTTTAACAGCACTTCAACCCATTTATTGAAAGGCATGACATGTCAAATGAAAATATTGTGTACATTTCGGACGCGGATTTTGAGGAAAAAGTTTTAAAAAGTGAAAAACCAGTTTTGGTTGATTTCTGGGCTGAATGGTGCGGCCCTTGTAAAATGATTGCCCCCTTCCTGGAAGAATTGGCAGATGAACATCAAGGGAAACTGACTATTGCTAAAATGGATATCGACAAGTTTCCGGATAACGCCTCCAAATACGGGGTTCGAAGTATACCCACCTTGATTCTTTTTCAAAATGGTGAACAAGCGGATATGACAGTTGGGGCTGATCCCGGGCAAATTCGAAAAATGCTGGATAAAATCTAAAAAAGTCATCCGCACAATTTCGATTAGAGCGGATCTTTGTTTTTAATCAAAAGATACCTTTTTCATGAAGATTGGCTGCTATTTGTTTTTTCGTGTTGTAACGGTTTGAAGAATATACTGTTAAAAATTGAATTCGAAGGCACCCATTACAAAGGGTGGCAAATACAACCGAATGTGGTGACTGTTGAAGAAACCATGGAAAGGGTTATTGCACAAATCTGCCAGTGTGATGTGAGGCTTAAATCCAGTAGCCGAACTGATGCGGGAGTTCATGCTCGTGGGCAGGTCGCCATTGTGATTATCCCGGATCACATTCCTCTGAAAAAACTCTTTTTCAGTATCAACTCCCTGCTACCTAATGATATTTCCGTTATAGATATTGTTCAGGTTGAAAATGACTTCAGTGCCCGCAGGAATAACCAAGGGAAAAGATATACTTACCAGATTCTCAGTTCTCCTGTATCAAAAGCGTTATACCAGCATTTTTACCACTGGGTGACAGCGCCGTTGGATATTGATCTGATACGTCAAGCCTGCTGTTGTTTTGAAGGCACGCATGAATTTATTGCATTTCGAGGAAAAGGGTGTCAGCAAATCAAGACAGAAAAAACAATTAGTCAGATAACAGTAGATTGGGATCAAAAGTCAGATTATGCGACTTTGAAAATCCATGTTGTCGGGAACGGTTTCTTAAAAAATATGGTTCGTATCATGATGGGAACAGTAATCGAAATTGGACGGGGACGACTGGATATACAGATGATCGAGCGGGCACTTACATCTGGAAATCGCGAGGAGGTCGGATTAACAGCACCGGCCAAAGGTTTGATATTGGATAAAGTCTTATTTGACCCTGATCCATTTGCGAATAGTGAACGAGACGACTGGCTTTTAAAATCCGATCACAAATAGAGTTGTATCTTTATTGAGAAGACAATTTACGGTCGATAATCTCTTTTATCTCTTTGACGTCCTGACTAGAAGCCTGACATTGCGAAGGTTTTTTCAGAATGCCCTCCAGTAATTCCGGGATATCAGGTTCTTCCCCCGTTGCTTTGCTGACCGCATCGCTGAATTTTGCCGGGTGTGCCGTTGCAAGGCAAATAACATGGCTGTAAGAGGACTGTTCTGCTGCTGCCACACCTACAGCAGTATGTGGATCCATGGTATATCCCTCTTTATGGTATTTTGCAATTGTTGCCAGCGTCTGTTCCGCACTGATTCTGGCTGGATGAAATATATTTCTGGCATCGTCTAATTGTTGTGACGAAATTTTAAATTCTTTCTTCGAAGCCAGTTTGCCCATCATAGAACGGATTTCTTCAGCATCCTTTCCAACAAGATCATACAAAAAACGTTCAAAATTGCTAGAAATCTGAATATCCATCGAAGGACTAATCGTCGAATGCACCTGCTGAATCTTATATTGGCCGGTAGTCATCACACGATAGAGGATATCATTTTCATTTGTAGCAAGTATCAGTTTTTCAATGGGCAGACCCATTTTTCGAGCTAGATAACCGGCGAAAATGTCCCCAAAATTCCCAGTCGGAACCGAAAAGACGAGTGGTTGATCCGGGTTGTATTCCTGGAATCGAAATGCGGCATAAAAGTAATAAACAATCTGAGCCATGACCCGGACCCAATTGATTGAATTGACTGCCCCCAATGAATGCTGGTCTTTATACTCAAGATCATTAAACAGGTCTTTGACAATCCGTTGCGCGTCGTCAAATGTCCCTTCAATGGCAATATTAACCACATTTTCATCCAGAACCGTTGTCATCTGTTTTTCCTGAATGGGGCTGACTTTGCCCTTTGGATGCAGCATAAATATCGAAATTCCTTTCTTCCCTCTAACGCCATGAATCGCAGCGCTGCCGGTATCACCAGAGGTCGCTCCGATAATATTCAGACCAGTACCACTGCTGCCAAGTAGGTATTCAAATAAATTGCCGAGAAACTGAAGTGCAATGTCTTTAAATGCCAAAGTCGGTCCGTGAAAAAGCTCCAAAATGGCAACGGAATTTGTAAAACGTAACGGGGTTATTTCTTTGTGGTTAAATGATTGATAGCTTTTATTGATCAGTTGTTTAAGGGTGTTTTCATCTAACTCACCATTTACAAAGGGTAAAAATATCTGAAGCGCAAGATCCTGATAAGAAAGCTCTTTCAATTCCTCTAATCGACTCGAAAAATCAGGGACGTTTTCTGGTACCAGTAAACCGCCATCTCGGGCCAATCCTTCTATGACAGCTTCTTTGAAACTTCTCGGTTCACTGAGTCCGCGCGTACTTACGTATTTCATTTTCAATATCCTGCGTTGCTAATTGTTGAAGTCATCCAATTTTCATTGTATTTCATTGAAACCTTTCTCGGGAGATCAATCAAATGATCAAGACTCGTTTATAAGAACTGTTGGCAGGCCTTCCCCCAGGTTCTGAGATTTCCTTCGGTCCATGTTAAAAAACCAGCTATTTCATCAGGACACCAGGCAGGTAGCTCTGGAATAGCCGTATTCTTTAAAAATTCAGCTAGTTCCTGAACTCGTTCAGCAATCACCGGAGATTTTGGAGAGAAACGGCTTTTTAGTAATTCCAGTAACCAGTCGGTTAGAATCATTCCCCAATATTCATAGCGCAGGTCGTCTATATAATCATGTGGATTTCGTCGATGTTCAACAATTGGATCGCCAAAGGCAGCCAAATACGTGGTATTTTGCATCAGTGATTGGAGGAAATATCCTCCCCAAATGTCTCCATACCGCTGAATGCTCCCTCCAGGAACCGGCCATCCCATAGGGATACACAAAAAGGCAGGGATTAATTCTCGGACAATACTGGTGTTTTGAGTATTAATCGGGGTCCAGGTATTTTGGGCTAATACCTGAAGAGCCTCACCCTGATATCTGATCCCGGAAACACGACCATTTAGCCAGGTAGTGGCATCAATGTCCGGATCCAGCAGCCATAATCCGGCTGTAACGCCAATTCGCATGTCCGGTTCTGAAGGGATAAACTGCGATTCATTTTTTTGCCCTCTCAGCCGAAATGGGTACCCACGGGGATAAATAGCCCGTGATGGTTGAAATTCAAGATATTCACAGACGTTATGAAAACCTGTTTCTTCACGAATAATCGAGTTGTTCCAGCTCTGACCGGTTTTGCTGTGAGAGCCGATAAAATCACAATCATCGACAGGAAAGTTATCATCATCAATGCTGATCATGATTTCACATTTGTCTTCCAAGGCACACAAATAACCGATATTCCTTCGTGTTTCATTATTATATGGGATCCGACTATAGAAATCATTGCATCTCTTGCCCCATTCATCTTGCTCTTCAATACCTAAATAAACAGTTTCCAGCCCTTTCTCGGTGGTTGCCTCAGCCAGTTGTCTGCATTCAGATGGGGTTTTATTGTCACCAATGACCCAAAGTTTCACTTGATGCAGGTGGTCATAGCGTTGAATATTGTCATATAAATTGTTGATGACAGTCGGATAGTTAATGGTAGTGAAGACAATATGGTATGGTTTCATATGCTCAATTATAAGTGTCGAAATATGTGCTGCTATGATTCAGTCTTAACTGAAAATGGGTGTGAATTCAGCCTAGATCCTGGAAAGCCAATCTTCGTAAACCGCTTGTAGAGTCTGGTCAATGGAATACTTTTGCTTCCAACCCATTGAATTGAGCTTGGAATTATCACCGAGCAGCAGGGGTTCATCTGATGGCCTGAATAGGGTTTCTTCTGTTTCCACTTTGATATCCAGACCGGATATTCGAATCAGTCTTTCCAGAATATCGGAAATTTTATAGGCTGTGCCGGTACAGATATTCACCGGTTCTCCTGAGTTCCCTTTTTCCAGCATACTCATCATAGCTGCAACACCGTCCCTGACATCAATGAAGTCTCTTGCCGATTCAAGGTTTCCCACTCGCACAACAGGTTCAAGTTCTCCCTTTGCTATCAATGCCAACTGTCTGGCAAAATTCTGGATGGCTGTTGCAGGCGGATGGCCTGTGCCAACATGAATAAATAATCGGGGCAGAAATACTTTAAGGCCGAAATTAATGAAATATTGATACCCTAAACATTCCGTTGCCGCTTTAGAAACGCCATAAGGCGTAATAGGTTGTAAAAAGCGCTGCTCCTGCAACGGACAATCTTCCGGCTTGATATTCCCATATTCGGCGCTGCTACACGCAATAATCACCTTGGCGTCAGGGACAAAGCGTTGTGAGGCTCTTAGTACATTGACAGTTCCCTGATAATTATTTAAGTGCGTGGAATCTTCAGTTTGCCAGGAGATACTGTTAAAGGCCTGAGCTGCCATATGTACAACAAAGTCAGGCTTAACCTCCGCGAAAACGCTTTCCAGGGCATCCCTATCCAGGATGTCCACACGAAATATATTGGGGTCTGGACTCGCTGCTATTCTACTGGAGGCACTGTTACGAGCGATTCCAAATGTAGACCAACCATTTTCTCTGGTTGTGCGTGCAAAATGAGACCCGATCATGCCGGTAACACCGGTTATCAATGTTTTCAATGATTCTCCAATAGAAAGTCAAATTTAGTAATATTCTGGCGTACAAAAATCTTGTACCGCCATTGGCTAATGGTTCTTCACATACCAGTCATAAACAGTGGCAATTCCTTCTACAAGTGGTGTCCTGGCTGACCAACCTAGACTATTGATTCGACTGACATCCAGAACCTTACGGGGAGTTCCATCTGGTTGGTTCGTATCAAAAACCAATTCTACTGGGTGTCCAATAACATCTTTTATAATCTGTGCGAGGGATTTTATCGTAATATCTTTGCCAACACCAACATTTATCGGTTCCGATTCAGTATAGTGATCCATAAGAAAATGACAGGCTTCTGCCAGATCATCCACGTATAAAAACTCTCGCAACGCATTTCCAGATCCCCAAACCGTTACCTTTTCTTTGCCAGCCAGCTTGATTTCATGAAATCTGTTTATCAGGCCGGGTATCACGTGTGAATTCTGCGGATGAAAGTTATCATGGATGCCATAAAGATTAGTTGGCATTACAGAGATAAACTGGGTTCCGTATTGGTGGTTGTATGCCTGACACATTTTAATTCCTGCAATTTTTGCTATGGCATACGGCTCATTTGTCGGCTCAAGATAGTCCGATAGAAGATATGATTCCTTGATCGGCTGTGGACTCAGCTTGGGATAGATGCAGGAGCTGCCCAGAAACAGAAGTTTTTTTATCTGATGCAGATAAGATTGATGAATAATATTGGTTTGAATTGTCAGGTTTTGAAAAATAAACTCCGCCGGGTAAGTACTATTAGCATGGATACCCCCGACCTTAGCAGCTGCCAGAAAAACATATTCCGGTTTTTCAGCCTCAAAAAAAGCCTCAACATCTGCAGCATTTAACAGATTGAGTTCTGATCGAGGTTTGAAAATCAGATTTGTAAATCCCAGGTTTTCCAAATGGAGTTTGATCGCGGATCCAACCAATCCATTGTGTCCTGCTATATATATTTTTGATGTCTTTTTCATTGCGTATTCCCTAACAAGAATATAGATTTGAACTCAGGTACCGATGCAAGTGGTACTGATAATGATGTTCCCCTTTTGACACGGATATTTATTCCTGATTTTCAATCAATCCCGAATCTTTATAATTATCTAAATAAGGCATTTACATCAAGCGGTTTATACTTGTTCCTTATCATTTTGTCTGAATCGCCTTGCAGGGATATGATGAAGTTCCTGTCCTGACGAAGTGATAGCTCTTATGGGACAGTCATTGATCCCGTTTGGCATGTAGGTTGAACAGGTACCGATATTTTCAGATTAAATCTAATCTTATTCAATGGAAACAAAAGATCAAAGCAATATGCGTCTTTCTGTCGTTGTCACCGTTTACTCCGAAACCTTTTCTCTGAAAGAATCCATTGAAAGGTTGATGATGCAGGATCGTGGATATATAAGTGAAATTATCCTTGTCATTTCACCAAAATCTTCAGCTGAATGCATTGATATCTGCCAGCAATTAGATCAAAAACATGACTTTCTCAAACTGCATATGCAGCAGCAAAATCCAGGAGTGGGCTGGGCGATTAGAGAAGGTATGGAGATGGCTACCGGGGACTATGTAGCATTGCTCTCCGCTGATCTTGAAACAGAGCCGGAGGCTGTAGATCGAATGGTACGTAAGATCGAAGAGACCGGATGTGACGGAGTGATAGGCAATCGTTGGTTGAAAGGAGGTGGATTTCAAAATTATGATTCAACCAAACTGATCCTTAATTGGGGATTCCAACTACTATTCAAGGTACTGTACCTGACGAAACTAGGAGATCTGACATATGGTTTCAAAGTATTAAGTAGAGATATGATCAGCCAGATTAAATGGGAAGCAGTATACCATGAGATTTATATAGAAACTACTGTTAAACCTTTAAAACTTGGGTTTAAAATGGATCAGGTTCCGACCGTCTGGATAGGACGTAGAGAGGGGGAAAGCCAAAATACTTTCTGGCGAAACTTCAGATACGTGAAGTTAGCGCTCGATGTTTTATTTGCCATGAAACAGAAATTGCGAATAACAAATTAAGCTCCGGGTGCAACGATGATCCAATATCTGATAGATATCCGTCACAATTTTTTACTTTTTTTTATTAATTGGCCATAATGACGCTATATATTATTGACACGACGCTGATACAGTGAATATAATGGGCGTTTAGTGAAAAAAAACGAAGAACAGATCATATTTTTGGGTAAGACCTATGCTAAACGGTTTATTTGGTAAGAAAGTAGGAATGACGCAGTTTTTCACGGAAGAAGGCAATCGCGTACCAGTGACTGTTGTCCAGACGGATCCTGTAAAGGTGATCCAGAAAAAAACTGTGGAAAAGGACGGATACGAAGCAGTTCAGATTGGTATTGAAGAACTGACAGAGTCAAAACAGAGAAAGATTACGAAAGCTTTGAAAGGACACTTCAAAGACCAAACGCCTTCCCGCTATTTAAAAGAGATGAGCGCAGAAAGTTATGAAGGAATCGAAGTTGGTCAAGCCATCGATCTCAGCGTTTTTAAAATAGGGGATTTGGTGGATGTATCCGGAACTTCAAAAGGTCATGGCTTTTCAGGTGTTATGAAACGGCATAACTTCGCTGGTGGTCCTGCAGCACACGGCCATAGGTTTAACAGGGGTACTGGATCGATTGGTCAGAGTGCAACCCCTGCCAAGATCTTTAAGAATAAAAAGATGCCTGGTCAGTATGGAAATGCCAGAGTAACCGTGCAACGGCTAGAAATTGTAGAAATAAAAGAGGATCTGAACGTTATCCTGATCAAAGGTGCGATCCCCGGCCCAAATGGTCAATTGGTTGAAGTCAGAAAGACTGCAAAACCAAAAAAGTAAAACCAATAAACCCAAATATGATCTGTGTTTTTTTCTCGACACAGATCATCCCTCTTGCATTTCCTCTTTTTCTGTAGTACCTTCCCAGCACCAATCATTTTTATGTTTGGTTTTCACCCATTCTTGTGCTTTTGCCATCTCCATATCATCTCTCCAACCAAATTTATCCTTCAATGTATCATATGCCCATGAACGGCATAGTTTGGGATATCCTGGACCAAAAGCATATTCTGCTAGTATTTGGTAACGATTTCTACAGTAACCAAAGAACATCCTCTGTTTGTTTCCCTTTTCACCTGTTCTACTTGTCCCATTTTGTTCATACATCTGCGTCACTTGTTTACATCTTTTTTCCAATTCTTCCTCGGTGGTAGGGTTATAAAAATACTCAAACCGATCTCTTTTAAATACATAATCTTTATCCCCTTCGGTGAATATTTTCCAGTTAGAACCACCCCATTTCCTATCCATTTCTTGTCTTTCTGCTTCTTTCTTCAATGCAGCTTTTTGGGACTGTGTTTCTCTTATTCTCTGAGGCTCTTCATCTGCCCATGTAACTCTTTTCTTGTGTACTACCGATTGTCTTCTTCCATCCACTCTATTTTCAGGTCTTTCATCATACGATCGATTATCTCTTCGATTTGCATCTCTTTCCTTTTGCTTCTTTGACCCTCTGGTCTCATATCGTCTTTCCGGATAATAATCTCTACTTCTGGGAGGTTCTCTTTCTTGTCTTGTCATTCTTTGAGGTATGTCATCCCTTGTGACTTCTTCATCATGGTATCGATCATTCCTTTGCCTTCTACTTCTTCCTTCTTGGCTCATTTCTCTTCTTTCTTTTTCTCTTGGTGACCTTTCTGGAGGAT
>PJEL010002178.1_pt1 | contig 18424 bp, 17 predicted proteins | sample 1853271 | NCBI WGS metagenome assembly PJEL01 (sample SAMN08108733, study PRJNA415343) | Invertebrate metagenome, whole genome shotgun sequencing project. | host: Globobulimina | place: Sweden: Gullmar Fjord | collected 2015-08
ATCCGCATGGTGGACGACTACATCGCCGCGTTGAGCGAGGAACTCGAGCGGCTCGGTGTCGCCGAGCGTACGATCATCATCGTGACCGGCGACCATGGTGATGAGTTCTTCGAGCACGGCGACAAGGGCCACCATCGAACGCTCTACGAAGAAGTCTTGGGCGTCCCCCTCGTCCTTTACGTGCCCGGATGGGCTGCGTCCGAAGGGCGTGTGGTCGCTGATGAGACGAGGATCGTCGACGTCATGCCGACCGTCCTCCGTTTGGTGGGCCTTCCGGTGCCCGACGGGGTGGAGGGCCAGGACCAGACCGCGGCGATCGCCGGGGAGAGCGGCAGTCCGGAGCGCGCGACGTACGGCGAGCTCTACCGCAAAGGCAGCCTGAACGTGCAGGTGTCGTCGGTGTCACGGCGTGAGAAAGTGATTCACCACTTCAACCGCCGCGTCATGGAGACGTTCGCGCTCGATGACGATCCGGCAGAGCAGTCCCGACTGCCCAACCGCGGCGACATCGCCGAATCGCTCGTCGTGCGGATGCGCAAGTGGCTCGACAGGGAGTGGGGGGTCTACGACCGCAGGATACGCGCGCGTGGCATCGACCCTGTCGTGATCGATGCCGACACCGAGGAGACTCTGCGCGCGCTCGGATACATGGAGTAGGGGCGCTTCGGATGAACCGTCAGGTTTTTTTCTCGCTCGTCGGCATCGGAATCGCGTTCCGAGTGCTGATGATCTTGGTTCCGGAACTCATCAACGGAGGTGAAGTCGACGTGTATCTGGCCGACGAGGGCATCGTCGGCATGATGGGCAAGCACATCATGGAAGGGCGCGAGTTGCCGGTGTTCTTCTACGGGCAGCACTATCTCGGCGCGCTCGAAGCCTACGCTGCGGCGCTGGTGTTCTCGGTCGCCGGCCCCGGTTTCCTGCCTCTGAGGGTCGTGACGCTACTCTTTTCGCTCGGGCTCGGGGCGGCCGTGTACTCGTTCGTCTACCGCTACTACTCGGTTGCGGCCGCTCGCTGGGCGACGGCGCTGGTGGCTGTGGCGCCGATGTATTTCCTGCAGTGGAACCTCAAGGCGCGAGGGGGCTTCGTGGAGCATCTGCTGCTCGTGTTCCTGGTGATGCTGGCGTTCTGGCGATTCTACTTGGCGCACCGGCGCGACCGGGTGACCGCTCTGACGCTCGGGCTCCTCACCGGCATTGCGCTGTGGGTCAATCAGCTCGTGTTGGCCTACATGGTGGTGATGGGGGCGCTGCTCGCCACGCGCTACGGAGACCGCCGCGGCTGGGCCGAAGTCGTCGTGGGGACGGTTCTCGGTGCGTCGCTGCTGCTCGGTTACAACGTGGTGCACCCGGGCGCCACGCTGAAAACGCTCGGTCGAAAGGCGGTGGTGGTCAACCGAGTTCCGATCGACCAGCGCGACGAGAGCTGGCTCGCGCGCGGGCTCGCGAAGCGTGTCGAGGCGATCTCACACGGTCTCGGCAATCTGGGACTGGTCTTCGGTGTGCCGCCGAGCGAGAAGCTCGACCGAGTGGGCGTGAGCTCAGCCGTGCGCGGAGGAGGACCGCTGGCCGGTGCGCGCTCGGTCTCATGGCCTATTCCTGCGCTGGTGTTCGGTGCCGGCCTCTTGGCGGGGCTGCCGCGTCGGGGGCGCGGGGGGTGGGCGCCGGTGGGATCGGACCAACTCCTCGGACTGTTCGCTTTGGCGACTTTTGCGGTGGGCTACGTGAGCTCGCGCTATATGCTTGCGGCATATCCGTTGGCGGCAGTCATGGTGGGCGTGCTCCTGTCACGCAGTCGCGGGCCGGCGCTCCGGTGGATGCAGGTCGGAGTGGTGGGCGTGCTCCTCTTCAATATGGCGGGATGGACCGATGCTCTCATGCTGCGCGGGCGTGTGGATGCCGAGCGAGGCAAGCCGCTGCTGGAGTTTCTCGCGGCCAACGACTTGGCTGCCTGCTACTCGGCCGGGCCTCTTTACCATCTGGTCTTCGAGAGCAACGAGGGCGTCGTGCTCGCACCGCTGCAGAACGACCGCTACCCGCGCTACAACGAGATCGTCGAAGCCTCCGAGCGCATTTGCTACGTTTTCCGCCCCGACCAGCAAAAAAAGCGGCAGCACAAAGCGCTCATCGCGCTGCTCGCCGAGCGTGGTGTGGAGTATCGCCGGGCCGACGTGGGATCCTACCAAGTGCTCTACGGGTTCGAGCCGCGTGCCGCGCTCGACGGCGAGGCGATCGAACGGCTTCGTCATCAAGAGACGGCGACGCTGACTCTCGGCGCTTTCGGGGCCCGCGACTGAGCCTCCTAGCCTGATGCGAGTCGGTCTGATCATAGGACAGCTCACCTACGGTGGAGCGGAGAGTCAGCTCTACGAACTCGCGCGAGGCCTCGGGCCTGAGTTCGAGCCCACCGTGTATTGCTTGTCGGCATCTCGTTCGCCATACGGAGATCGACTCCGCGACCTCGGCATCCCGCTCCGTGTGCTGCCTGCGCGGGGCCGTTTGGATGTCACGCGGGTGGCGCGGCTCGCGCGAGCTTTGGCCGAAGACCGGATCGAACTCGCCCATGCCTTCCTGTTCATCGCGAGCGCTTACGGCTATCTCGCCACGCGATTCGGCGCCGGCGTGGACTCGCTCGTAACCTCGGCACGCAACTGCAAGCTCGAGCCGAGCACGGTGCGACGCGCGGTGATTCGGCGGGCCTTTCGAGCGTCGGATGCGATTATCTGCAACTCCTCGGAGATGGCGGCGTTTGCTCATGAGAACTACGACGCCCCGGTGGCGAGAACGCGTGTCGTTCTCAACGGAGTCGATATCGTCCGCTTCTCACCCGGCGAGCTGAACTCAGGAGCGCCGGTGGTCGGTACGGTCGGGCGGATCGAGCCTCAGAAGAACCTCGACCTGTTTCTGGAAGGCGCCCGTAAGGTTTTGCAAACACATCCGGAAACGATATTCGAAATAGTCGGGGAGGGGTCGCTGCGGTCTCACTACGAGGCCCGCGTGGCGGCTCTCGGGCTCTCCGAATCCGTATTCTTCAAGGGCACGATGGCTGACATTCCGGGATTCTTGGCACGGTTGAATCAGTTTTGGCTGACTTCCGATTGGGAGGGCACTCCGAACGTCGTCCTCGAGGCGATGGCCGCGGGCGTCCCGGTCGTGGCAACGCGAGTGGGCGGTACTCCGGAAGTCGTCGCCGACGGCGTCACCGGGAGCCTGATCGAAGCCGGCGATGTCGAGTCGTTGGCAGTCGCGGCCGGCGAGATCCTGGGTGACCCCATGGTGCGCGCGTCCATGTCGCGCGAGGCCCGCGACGCCGCCGAACGGCGCTTCTCGCTGTCGGCGATGGTTGCCGCTACCGAAGCCGTCTATCGCGAAGCGGCGGCGGACAGGCGCTAGGGTGGCTTCGGTGGAACGACCTTTCGTCAGCGTCGTCATTCCCATGCGCAACGAGGCAGACTGGATCGAGCGTTGTCTGGGCTCGGTGCTCGCCCAAGACTATCCGGCCGATCGCATGGAAGTCATCGTCGCCGATGGGGAATCCGACGACCGCTCGCTCGATATTCTGCGTGGGATCTCTGAGCGCGACCCGCGCGTCAGAGTGATCAACAATCCGGGACGAATCGTGCCCACCGGGTTGAACGAGGCGATCGCGGCGGCCCGTGGCGATATCATTTGCCGGGTGGATGCCCACACGGTGCTCGAACCCGACTACGTTCACGAGGGCGTCGAGCTGATCGGCAGGACCGGGATCGATCGCCTCGGAATCAGCGGGCCTATGGTGTGCCGGGGAGGCGGGCCGGTGGCCGATGCTGTGGCCGTCGCGATGCACTCGCGTTTCGGTATCGGGGCCGCGTTCCACTTCGCCACCGAAGAGGTCGAATGCGACACGCTCTATATGGGCATGTGGCCTCGCGCGAACTTCGAGCAGGTGGGCCTGTACGATCCCGAACTCGTTCGTAACCAAGACGACGAACTCAGCTACCGGATCCGCAAGAACGGCGGCCGCATCATCGTCACGCCGGCGATGCGCTCGCTCTATCAGAACCGAGAGTCTTGGCGCACGCTGGCTAGGCAGTTCTACCAGTACGGCGTCTGGAAAGTGCGGGTCTTGCAGAAGCATCCGCTGCAGATGAGCATACGGCACTTCATCCCGCCCGCGTTTCAGGTCGCACTGGTCTTAGCCGCCCTGGGGGCGCCGTTGTGCGCATGGAGCGCCTGGCTCGCGTTGGCCGCCGCTTCCGGGTACCTGGTGGCCACGCTGGTGGCGGCGCTTCTGGAGACTCCGGGCGGCTGGGCGCAACGCCTGCGCGTCTGGCGAGCGTTCACGATCATCCACCACTGTTGGGCTTTCGGTTTTCTGGTAGGCTCGGCAAAATTCGCCGGGCGCTGGCTGGGCCGCGAAGAAGAGCCGCCGCGACTCGCCGTGAGAGCGGCTGTCGCCGAGTAGAGAAGAGAATGTCCCATACGTTGAAGCTGTCCGTCCTTATCCCCGTGTACAACGAGTGCGACACCGTCGAGCACGTCATCGCGCGGGTGCGTTCGGTCCCCGTCGATACCGAGATCATCGTAGTCGACGACTGCTCGGTCGATGGCACGCGCGGCAAGTTGGAACAGCTCCGTGATACTCAGCCCGATCTGAAGATCCTCTTCCATCCGGTGAACCGGGGGAAAGGCGCTGCGTTACGCACTGCACTGGAAGCGGCGACGGGCGATGTCACGGTCGTGCAAGACGCGGATATGGAATACGACCCGTCGGAGTACCCGCGGCTGCTCGCGCCGATCGAGCAAGGGGTGGCCGATGTCGTCTACGGTTCGCGGTTCCTCGGCGGCCCCCACCGGGTGTTGTTCTTCTGGCACCAACTCGGCAATCAGCTTCTGACGTTGTTGTCGAACGTGTTGACGAACCTGAATCTCACCGACATGGAGACCGGCTACAAGGTTTTCCGTACCGATCTCTTGAAGCAGATGCGGCTGACCACCGACCGTTTCGGCTTCGAGCCGGAGGTCACCGCTCGCGTCGCCCAGCTCAGGTGCCGAATCTACGAGGTTCCGATTTCCTACTGGGGGCGCGATTACGGCGACGGTAAGAAGATCACCTGGCGGGACGGCGTCGCTGCGTTCTGGTTCATCTTCAAGTTCAATATTCTCGACCGGATGCCCTCGGTGAGTCGTGCCCCCGAACGGGCCTCCTGGCAGGGCTCGCACCCGACCGACGTCAAACTCTGAGGCCCAGTTTCGAGTCGGTACCAGCCTGGGCCTACGGTGGCGCGGGCTCAGGGGCGGTGTCCGCCCGCGCTCAACGCGTGCGGGAGGCGCAGGCAGTAGGCGCTCCGCTTCCGGGGGTGCCGAAGTCGCCGCCCGACATTTCCTGTTCCGATACACACCACGCCTCGGGCCGGTTGTTCCCGTCGCTGTCGTACGCAGTAGGCGCCAGCTCGATTGCGTGGCCGGGCGTCAACGGCCAACCGTCGCCGTAGGCGACGCGGTCGAGCAGCAGACCGGAGAGCGAGAGGATGATTTCGTCTCCGCCGTTGGCGAGCGTCATCGAGGTTCCGTAGCTGTACGCAACAGTGCCGCTCCCCGCCGCTCCCGTTCTTGCGAAGACCACGTGCTCTCCCGGCTCGATAGTGATCGAGGCGTCTACCGTGAACGCGTCACTGCCGTCATCGGCGATGCCCAGCCCGAACAAATCGACGGTGTGTGCTCCGATGTTGGCGATCTCGAAGTACTCACCGACGTTGTCGGCGAGCACCGAGGGGTTGCTCATGATTTCGGTAACGATCAGCGCGGGCGGCGGGGGCTCGGTGGTGGTCGTCGTGCTGGTCGTTGTCGTTTGCGTCGTCGTGGTCGTCGGTAGGGTCGATGTCGTGGTCGGCAACGTCGTGGAGGTTGTCGACGTGGTTGTCGACGTCGTGGTGGTCGTGGTGGTGGTGGTGGTCGTCGTCGTCGTGCTGGACGTTGTCGGTATGTCGGTAAAGCGGTTCGGGCAGGTGGCGAAAGAATTGCCGAGAACGTGGTCGATCTCGAAACCGGCCACCGCCGCGGGCAGCACGGCCGGCTCGCCGGCGCGTCCGAACGCGGCGTCAATCCACCGGAGCGCTGTGCAGTGCGCGATTCTGAGGGTGCACAGCGCTCCGGTGGTGGTCTCCAACGCATTGGCCTCCGCGGTTGCGCAACTGCGGGTGCCGTCGGGCTGTTCGGCGCCGCAAGCTTTCTCTATGCGACGTTTGGCGGAGCGGGCAACCCGGTCGATCCCAGCCCCGGGGCTGGCCGCCGCGCGGCATGCGCGGCCGAGTCGAGCCCCTTTTTCAGGTTCGAACTCGGAAAGGCACGCCGCGAGCGTGGTCACGTCGGCGTGCGCGACTCGAGCGCGGGCACGCACTACGGCCGTCGCACAGCGGTTCTGCGAAGACACGGACGCGCGGTCGGCTGCCGCCGTCGTCGCCGTCGTCGGTAGAGCGAGCAGCGTGACCACGGCCAGAGTGGCGTACCTCCCGGCGGTGCCGGGGGCGAAGCGGGTTGAGGTTGGGCGTTGGGGACGGAATCGGGCGATTTGAGATTCGTGCATCGTGGGCCTCCATGGCTCGCCGGAATCCAAAGCCTTGCGGCTCCGGCGGACGTACCAGGAGGTCTCACGCGCGAGGTTGCCGCGGCAACGACAGCCGCGGCATAGATCGCTTGGGTCAGACGACCTTGTTCAGAGGATACTCGATGATGCCTTCGGCGCCGGCGGAGACGAGCGCAGGGATGATCTCGCGCACGACGCTCTCGGCGATGATGCTCTCGACCGAGACCCAGCCGTCTTGCCTCAAGTGCGAGATGGTCGGTGCGGTCAGGCTCGGCAGGAGGCCGCACACTTGGTCGAGGGCGGCCTCGGGCACGTTCATCTTCAGTCCGACCTGGGCTTCGGCTTTGAGTGCCCCTTTCATCAAGAGCGCGATTTGGTCGATCTTCTTCCGCTTTGCGGGATCGGCCATGGCCGCCTTGTTGGCTATGAGCTGCGGGTTGGACTCCATCAGATCTTCGATGATCTTGAGGCCGTTGGCGCGCAGCGTGCTTCCGGTCTCGGTGACCTCGACGACGGCGTCGCACAGGCCCGCCGCGACCTTCGCTTCGGTAGCGCCCCAGGAGAACTCGACCGCGACATCGACACCGCGCTCGTCGAAGTAGCGCTTCGTGAAGCCGACTAGTTCAGTGGAGATACGCTTTCCGGCCAAGTCGGCCGCCGAGTTGTAGTCGGACTCGTTGGGGACGGCGAGCACCCAACGGGTAGGGCGGAACGACGCTTTGGAGTAGACCAGGTCGCAGATCACTTCGACGTCCGAGCCGTTCTCGGCCGTCCAGTCTTTGCCGGTGATGCCGCAGTCGAGACTGCCGAGCTCGACGTAGCGCGACATCTCCTGGGCCCGCACCAGCGAGCACGTGATCTCCGAATCGTCGATGCCGGGGAAGTAGCTGCGCGAACTGGTCGTAATACGCCAGCCGGACTTCTTCATCAGGTCGATCGTGGTCTGTTCGAGGCTGCCCTTCGGGAGCCCCAGCTTGAGGACGCTCACTTGCCGTAGACCTCCTTCGGGTCGAAGAGTCGTTCGCCGACGACCTCCAATTCTTCGCCGCTCACCTTGCGGAAGAAACACGAACGGTAGCCTTCGTGGCAGGCCGCTCCGCCATGCTGCACCACTTTGAGAAGTACGGTGTCGTCGTCGCAGTCCACGCAGATTTCTTTGACTTCTTGCGTGTTGCCCGACGATTCACCTTTGACCCACAGCTTGCTACGGCTGCGGCTCCAATAGGTGGCCTTGCCGGTCGCGAGCGTGTGCCGCCAGGCTTCCTCGTTCATGTAGGCGACCATCAGCACGTCGCCCGTGTCGGCGTCTTGGGCGACGGCCGTAACCAGCCCGCCCTGCTTCGGAAAATCGAGTTCGATCATTCGGGTATCCCGGGGGAAAGATGCGCCCTGAACCGTTCGGGGGCGTGGTCGCGGAGTCTCTCGCAGGAAGGCGCGAAAGGCAATATGTCAGGTGCACGTGCGACCGCAGCCTTGTCCTGCGGGGCGCGGCGCGGTAAACCGGCGCGCGTATGTTGCTTTCCGAACTCGCCCGGCGCCTCGACGCCACCCTCGAAGGTGAGGACGTCGAGGTTCACGGCCTCGCGCCTCTCGACGAGGCCGGGGAGGGTGAGGTCTCGTTCGTCGCGAACCCCAAATATCGGCCTCTTCTCCGGAGCACGGGAGCCGCCGCGATCATCGTTGGCGTTGATGAGGAGGCCCTTGGACGCACGGTGTTGCGTGCTCGATCGCCGTACGGCGCTTTTGTGGCGGCGTTGGCCATTTTCGACCGGCGCAGAGCCGCTTCGCCGGGTGTGCACCCGACCGCCGTCGTGGCGGCGTCCGCCGAGGTGGGTCCCGGCGCTTCGGTGGGGCCTTACTCGGTGATCGGTGAGGGGGCCCGGATCGGAGCGGGTGCGGTTCTTCACGCCCACGTGGTGATCTACGCCGACGTCGAGATCGGCGATCGTTTTACAGCGCACGCCGGCGCCGTGGTTCGCGAGAACGTGCGGATCGGCGACGACGTGGTCTTGCAGCCGGGCGTGGTCGTCGGTGGGGACGGGTTCGGCTATCTGCCGATTGGAGACGCGCGGCCCGTCCCGATTCCGCAGATCGGCACGGTGGAGTTGGGCGATGCGGTCGAGATCGGTGCCAACAGCACGGTGGATCGCGCGGCTGTAGGGGTCACCCGGATCGAGGCCGGCGTCAAGATCGACAATCTGGTCATGGTCGCTCACGGCTGCCGCATCGGTGAGAATTCGATGCTGGCCGGGCAGTCGGGTCTGGCCGGGAGCACGGTGCTCGGCAAGCGCGTCCAGGCCGGAGGGCAGGCGGGGTTCGGCGGTCATCTCAGGGTTGGAGACGACGTCCGCGTCGCGGCTCAAGGGGGAGTCGTGGCCGATGTCGAGGCCGGCCGGACGGTGGCCGGCATGCCGGCGGTCGATATTTCGACTTGGCGACGAGCCTCGCTGTTGTTCGCACGCCTTCCCGAGCTGTTCCGGAGGCTCGTGCGGCTGGAGGGGTAGCGCCGGCAGTGGCGGCCCACCGGGGTCGCGCGTTGCCTTCGAGCCGTTTCCTTTATAGTTTCTGCCGATTACGGAGCCGCTGGCGGCATGCCATACGGCCCGGGAGGAAGTCTTGAAGCTCAGGATTCCGGATCTTGGAGACGAGGTCCGCAGCATCGAGTTCCTCGAGCAGCCCGACTCACTGAACGAACTCCTAGAGGGTGGTCGCCGCGGGGACGGGCGACGCTTCGATTCTCCTGTGTCGGTGTTCGGCGAGGTGTACCTCACCGGCACGGACGTCCACTTCAGCGGGAGCGTGAGAGGGGAGGCGACATGCGGGTGTTCGCGGTGTCTCGAGGAGTTTCGCTGGCCGTTCGAGCGTGACTTCCGTTTCGTCATCGCACTGGTCGGGTCGCTCGGTGCTGATGAGGAACCCGACGTAGGCTTGGACACGTACGACGGAGACGAGGTGGACCTCGGTCGCCTGGCGCGTGAGCAGGTGTTGTTGGCGCTCGATGTTTCGGCGCTTTGCTCGGAGACTTGTAAAGGGTTGTGTGCGCAATGCGGCGCCAACCGAAACCGTGAGCCTTGCCGTTGCGAGGCCGGGTAGGCGGTGGGCTGGACGAAGGTGTCCGCCCGCGTGGAGATTTGAGAGATGGCTGTTCCAAAGAGAAGAACTTCGAAGTCGAAGAAGCGCATGCGGCGCTCGCACGATGCGCTGACCGCTCCGCAGGCAGTCCGCTGCTCGAACTGCGGTGAGCGCACGCTTTCGCACCGCGCGTGCCCGGCGTGTGGATATTACGACGGACGCCAGGTCGTCGAACCCGTCGGAAGCTGACGCTTTTGCCCCCGGCGGCTTCGGCTACGGTCGAAACCGGTCTCGGGTGGAGGAGCGGAAAGAGCCTTGAAAGCGAGCGCAGACGCCGGTTCGACCGGGGCTCCGCAGGCCGTCTTGGCGCGTTCGTAGACCAGTTACGCAGTCACCAAATCCGTGTTGCAAGTCGACCGGGGCATGTATATGTAACGCCGACGCCGCACCGCGGCACCGGAGGTATTGGATGTCGGTATCCGACAGGGTAATCGAGATTGTTTCGGAACAGCTCACCCTCGACCCTAAGCAGGTTCGGACGGAGTCGTCCTTCCTTGAGGACCTGGGCGCCGACTCGCTCGACATCGTCCAGTTGATCATGGCTCTGGAAGAGGAGTACGGCTTGGAGATCTCCGACGAGGAAGCGGAGAAGATCCGGGCCGTTCAAGACATTGTCGACTACATCGACGCCCAGCAGCCGTAGCGGCGCCGACAGCGCGCCGTCCCCCCGAAGGATCGTCGTCGGATCCGACCACGCCGCGGTTCGCGCCAAGAGCGTGGTGGTCGAGGAACTGCAGAATCTCGGCCTTGCGGTCGAGGATCTGGGACCGCACAACGACGAATCGGTAGACTACCCGGACTACGCCAAGAAGGTCGCCGACGCCGTCACCGATGGTGACGCGGACGCGGGCGTTCTCCTGTGCGGCACCGGCATCGGAATGTCGATCGCCGCCAACAAGGTGCCCGGCATTCGAGCGGCGCTCGTTCACGACGTGACAGGCGCGCGGATGTCGCGTGAGCACAACGACGCGAACGTGTTGGTGCTCGGCGGAGGGGTTCTGGGCGACAGGCTGCTCCGCGACATCGTCGACGCGTGGGTGTCGGCCAGCTTCGAGGGAGGCCGTCATCAGCGGCGACTCGATAAGATTCACGCGCTCGAGCCGGCTCCTGCGGGCTCGGCCAACCGCGCCGGCCCTGGGTCGGCCAGTGAGGACTCGGCCCAGTGAGCTTTCTGAAGGACGTGGACCCGGAGATCTACGCGGCGATCGGTGAAGAGGGCCGCCGTCAAGAGCTCAACCTCGAACTGATCGCCTCGGAAAACATAGTCAGCGAAGCGGTGCTCGAGGCCGCAGGCTCGGTCCTGACGAACAAGTATGCCGAGGGCTACCCCGGCCGGCGTTATTACGGCGGCTGCGAATACGTGGACGTCGTCGAGCAACTCGCGATCGACCGCGCCAAAGAGCTGTTTGGAGCCGAGCACGCCAACGTGCAGCCGCACTCGGGCTCGCAAGCCAACATGGCGGTGTACTTCTCGCAGCTCGTCCCTGGCGACACGATCCTGGCGATGAACCTCTCGCACGGCGGGCACCTGACGCACGGCAGCCCGGTGAACTTCTCGGGGCGCTTCTTCAACGTGGTGCCTTACGGCGTAGGCGAAGGCGATCACCGCATCGATTTCGGTGAGGTCGCCGAACTCGCGCGTCGCCACAAGCCGAAGATGATCGTCTGCGGACACAGCGCCTATCCGCGTGCCGTCGATTTCAAGACGTTTCGCGAGATCGCCGACGAAGTCGGAGCGTTGCTGTTCGCCGACATCGCACACATCGCGGGCTTGGTCGTCGCGGGCGAGCATGCCTCGCCGATCCCGTACTGCGACTTCGTGACCACCACGACGCACAAGACGCTCAGAGGACCTCGGGGCGGATTGATCATGACGAGCGCGGAGCGCGGCAAGTCGATCGACTCGTCGATCTTCCCGGGCAACCAGGGTGGTCCGCTGATGCACGTCATCGCCGCCAAGGCGGTCGCGTTCAAGGAAGCGCTCGAGCCCGGCTTCGGCGACTACCAGCGGCAGGTCGTGAAGAACGCGAAAGCCTTGGCTGCCGGGCTGCTCGACGGAGGGCTACGGCTCATCTCGGGCGGTACCGACAACCATCTGATGTTGGTCGACCTGCGCGAGAGCGAAGTCACGGGGCGCTTGGCGCAACAGACGCTCGACAAGGCGCGCATCACGACGAACTGCAACTCGGTACCGTTCGACCAGCGCAAGCCGTTCGTTACGTCCGGATTGCGTTTGGGCTCTCCGGCGGTGACGTCGCGCGGCATGGGCGAGAGCGAGATGCGCTCGGTCGCCGGGCTCATCGTGCGTGCGCTCGACAGCGTGGGAGACGAAGCGGCGCTGGCGTCGATAGCCACCGACGTCGAAGCGCTGTGCCGACGCTATCCAATCTATCCGGCGCGGGGCTACCTCGCCGCCTGACTCTGCCCGGCTCTTTGCACGGGGCCGCGCCCCACCATCATGAAGTGCCCGTTTTGCCAGAACCCGGACGACAAGGTCGTCGACTCCCGGGAGACGGCTGACCGCGGCGCCATCCGCCGGCGCCGTGAATGTCTCGGCTGCGCGCGTCGCTTCACGACCTACGAGCGTATCGAGGTCGCGATGCCGGCGGTTGTGAAGAAAGACGGACGGCGCGAGCCGTGGGAGCGTAGTAAGGTTTCCGCCGGTCTGCACACGGCCTGTCAGAAGCGGCCCGTATCGGAAGACGCGATCGAGGAATCGGTCAACCGTGTGGAGCGGATCGTTCAAGACACCGGGCAACGCGAGGTGGAGTGCGCCATCGTCGGCGAGGCCGTGATGGAATGCCTGAAGGGCTTGGACGATGTCGCCTATGTCCGGTTCGCTTCGGTGTACAAGTCGTTCCGCGATATCGACGAGTTCGTGAGCGCGCTCGACACCTTGATCAAGGAAAAAGGCGCCGGGCGTTGAGCGGGCACGCTCAGAATTCGCGCCGTCGAAACGAGCCGGCCGATGCTGCCGACCTCAATTGGATGGCAGAGGCGGTCGCGGAGGCTTCTCGCGGTTTCGGGCGTACTCGGCCCAACCCCCCGGTCGGATGTGTACTGGTCAAGAACGGACGCGAGATCGCCCGCGGCTATCATCGACGTGCAGGCTTGGCGCATGCCGAAATCGAAGCGCTCGATGCGGCCGGTCGCCGCGCGCGCGGCGCAACGGCTTACGTGACGCTCGAACCGTGTTTCCATCATGGGCGTACCCCGCCGTGCGCCGACGCGCTGGTTGAAGCCGGCATCGCGCGCGTGGTGGTCGGCGCGCGCGATCCGAACCCGCTCGTCGCCGGCCGCGGCGTCCGGAAACTACGCCGCGCCGGTATCAGGGTGACTACGGGCGTAGGTCGGGAGTCCTGCCAGGATCTCATTCGCGGGTTCGCCGCGCTGGTGATCAGCGGCAGGCCCTACGTTCACCTCAAGCTTGCCGCCAGTCTGGACGGGCGCATCGCCGCACGTGGCGGTGCCTCGAAGTGGATCAGCTCGGCAGCCTCGCGCGCGCTCGTTCAGCGCATGCGCTTGCGTTCCGACGCCATCCTGGTGGGCGTAGGGACGGTACTGGCCGACGACCCCCGTTTGACCTGCAGGTTGCGTGGCGCCCCCCGGCCACTGAGAGTCGTGCTCGATCGGCAGCTGCGGACCCCGCCCGGCGCGCGCCTGGTGAGCGGGCGCGGCAGCGCGCTCATCGTGACCGCACCCGCTGCATCAGCCCTCCGACAGCGCAGGCTCGAAGCCGCAGGTGCCGAGGTGGTGCGCATCGATACCCGCGGGCGCGCAGGGTGGGCGAGGCTTCTCGCGGAACTCGGCCGTCGCGATGTGATGGAAGTCTTGATCGAGGGCGGTTCGGCCGTCGCAACGGCCGCAGTTCGGGCCGGCGTAGTCGATGCGCTCACGCTCTTCACGGCGCCGGTGTTCATTGGCGGTGACGGTGTTCCCGTGCTCGAATCCCTCGGCGTTGTCAGCCCGAGCGGCGCCCCGAGGCTCGTAGATGCGAGTTCGGAAGTGATTGGCACCGACGTCGTTTGGCACGGGAAGCCCCAGTGAGCGAAGACAAACTAGAAAGCGTGCTCAGTGCACTGACCGACGGTGGAATGGTGCTCGTTTACGACGAGGATCAGCCCGAGGGCGGCGGATACTTCTGCGCGAGCGCCCGGCGTGTTACCGCGGACACCGTGAACGTGATGGCTGCGCGCGGGCGCGGCTTGGTGTGCCTCGCCTTGGTCGAGGAGCAGATGAAGCGCCTCGGGATTCCGATGATGGTGCCGGAGTCGCCTTACGGCCGGCGCCAAGCGTTCGGCGCCTCGATCGAAGCGTCCCAAGGCGTGACGACAGGAATCTCGGCGGCCGATCGGGCCTGCACCATCGTCGTCGCCAGCGCTCCGGATGCCGGAGAGTCGGACATCGTCATGCCCGGCCACGTTTTCCCGATCCAGGTTCGTTCCGGAGGGGTCCTGGTCAAGGCCGGCGTGGCGGAGGCTGCGATCGATCTGTGCGTGTTGGCCGGCGAGGAACCGGCGGCGGCGCTGTGCGCCGTACTCGATGAAGACGGCGAGATCGCGTCCCCAGAGGCGCTCGCGGCATTGGGGCAAGAGATGGGGATTCCTCTGGTCGACGTGGGTACGGTGGTTGCCGACCGGCTCGGAAGAGAACTCGTTGTCGAGCGTGTGGCCGAGCGGGAGATCGGAAGTGGGTTCGGCGGCACGTTCCGCGCGATCTGCTACCGCAACGATTTCGACCGGCACGAGCACCTGGCGTTGGTGGCCGGCGATATCTCCACCGACTTGCCGGTTACGGTGCGAATCCATTCTCAGTGCCTGACCGGTGATGTGTTCGGCTCGACTCGCTGCGACTGCGGTGACCAGCTGCGGCTCGCGATCGAGCGGATCTCTCGCGAAGGGCGAGGCGTGGTGGTCTACATGCACCAAGAGGGGCGAGGGATCGGTCTTGCCAACAAGATCCGCGCCTACGCGTTGCAGGATCAGGGCCGGGACACGGTGGAGGCGAACCTGGAACTCGGATTCAAGGAAGACCTTCGCGACTACGGCATAACCGCTCAAATTGTAAAGGATTTGGGGATACGCCAGGTGCGGTTGCTCACCAATAATCCACAAAAGGTCGCAGGCCTCGAGCGTTACGGCGTGAGCGTCGTGGAGCGCAGCCCCATCGAGGCTGTTCCGCACGATGACAACATCGCTTACCTGCGGACGAAGAAGAGTAAGCTGGGCCATCTGTTTGGCGATGACGTCCTCGACGGCGTACGCAAAGGATCCGGAAGCGGGGACATCGACGGTGGGCAGTGAAGAGAAGACGCGGCTCGCGGTCATCGTGAGCGAGTTCAACCGGGCAGTGACGGAGAGCCTGCTCGAAGGGGCGATCGAAGCAGCACGCGAGCGTGGCGCTCGGCTCGGGGAAGACGATGTGTTCCGCGTGCCCGGCGCGTTTGAGTTGCCGCTCGCCGCCCAGGCGGCCGCCGGCTCCGAGCGCTACCAAGCGGTGGTGTGTCTCGGTGCTGTGATTCGCGGCGAAACGCCACACTTCGACTACGTGTGCGAACAGGCGGCGGCCGGCATTCAGCAGGTGGCGTTGGCGACCGGCAAGCCGGTCGCGTTCGGCGTCTTGACGACCGACGACATGCCGCAGGCGCTGGCTCGAGCCGGAGGTGCGGTCGGCAACAAAGGCTACGAGGCCGTCGTGGCCGTGCTCGATACCTTGGGTACGCTTCGGCGTATCCAAGGAGCCTGAGTCCGCATGGCACGTGGCACGCGCAGGCGGGGCCGCGAGGCGGCCCTGCAGTTTCTCTACCAAGTCGATTTGACCGAGGCGGCGGGTACGGCCGACTTCGAGTTGTTCTGGGACCACTTACCCCCAAAGGCGAAGTCGCCCGAAGCGCGAGAGTTGTCACTGGAACTGGTCGAAGCCGTGTTGGAACGCCGAGATGAATTCGACGGCGTGATCGACGGCGCGTGCGAGAACTGGGACGTGAGTAGGCTTTCTCGCGTGGACCGCAACGTACTGCGCATCGGAGTGTGCGAGTTGTTGTGTACGCTCGATGTTCCCGGCGCGGTCGTCATCGACGAGGCCGTAGAGGTCGCGCGCAGGTTTTCCGACGAACGTTCGGCCGCGTTCATCAACGGGGTGTTGGATCGCGTAGCGAGAGACCTGGGGCGCCTGGCGGCCCGCTGAGCGAGCGCTCCGCTGCGACCGGGCGCAGTTTCGCGCAGGGCTATAGCCACTTTTTGAGCCGTTCGCGCGGGTTTCGGGCGCGGACGCTGGACTGGAACGGATGGAAAAGAGCGAGAACTACGACGCCTCACAAGTGGAGCTCCGGTGGCAGGAGCGCTGGAAGGGGCAGCCGTGGCGCGGCCCGGACGGATCGGAAAACGGCAAGCCCTTCTACCTTCTGGAGATGTTCCCGTACCCGTCGGGCCGCATCCACATGGGCCACGTGCGCAACTACACCATCGGTGACGTGCTGGCGCGTTTTCTGCGCGCCAACGGCCGCCGTGTACTGCATCCCATGGGCTGGGACGCCTTCGGGTTGCCGGCCGAGACGGCGGCGATCAAGCACGGCATCGCGCCGGCGAAGTGGACGCGGTCGAATATCGAGACCATGCGCGCCCAACTTGTCCGTATGGGATTCAGTTACGATTGGGATCGCGAGGTCGCGACGTGCACCCCCGAGTACTACCGCTGGGAGCAGCAGTTCTTCCTGCAAATGCTCGAGCGCGGACTCGCGTACAGAAAGAAAGCGCGTGTGAACTGGTGCGACGAGTGCGGGACGGTGCTCGCAAACGAGCAGGTTGATGGCGACGCGTGCTGGCGCGGACACAGTCCGGTGCGCCAGAAAGAACTCGATCAGTGGTTCTTGAAGATCACGGCGTACGCCGATGAATTGCTCGACGGGCTCGACGGCCTCACCGGATGGCCGGAGAAAGTGCGCACGATGCAGCGCAATTGGATCGGTCGCAGCACCGGAGTGGCGATCGATTTCGAGATCGAGGGGCTTGGTGCCGATGTTCGCGTGTTCACTACTCGCGCCGACACGTTGTTCGGCGCGACATTCGTCAGCCTCGCTGTCGAGCATCCGCTAGCCGAGCGACTGGCCGACGACGGTGGCCGTGCCGATGAAGTGCGCGAGTTCATACGGCGGATCTCATCGCTGGATCCGGCCGAGCGTGCCGAAGGCAAAGAAGGGGTGTTCACGGGTTGCCACGCGATCAATCCGATCAACGGCGACCGGCTTCCGATCTATCTCGCCAACTTCGTGCTCATGGACTATGGCACCGGCGCCGTGATGGCGGTGCCCGCTCACGATCAACGCGATTTCGAGTTCGCCGAGCGCTACGGGATTCCCGTGCGAACCGTGATCCGGCCCCCTGAGGGCACGGAGCTGCCCGATCCGCTCACCGAAGCGTTCGAGGACGACGGCGTACTCGCGGACAGCGGCGACTTCGACGGCATGGCGAGTTCTCAGGCGCGCGCCGCCATCGCGAGTCGTCTCGCCGAAGCCGGCCGCGGGAACGAGACGGTGAACTATCGGCTGCGCGACTGGGGGATCTCCCGGCAGCGTTACTGGGGAACACCGATTCCAGTCGTGCACTGTCCCGGCTGCGGGATCGTTCCTGTGCCCGTGGATGCGCTTCCCGTGGTGCTGCCCACAGACGTCGAACTTCTCGAAGGAGGTGGATCGCCGCTTCCGGCGTTGGATGAGTTCGTCAACGTTGACTGCCCGGCTTGCGGAGGCGCGGCCAAGCGCGACACCGACACGATGGACACGTTCGTCGAGTCGTCTTGGTATTTCTTGCGCTACGCGTCGGCCGACGCCATGGATCGACCGTTTCGACCCGAAGACATCGCGACGTGGCTGCCGGTCGAGCAATACATCGGCGGTGTCGAGCATGCGGTCATGCATTTGCTCTATTCGCGCTTTTTCACGCGGGTCTTGCGCGATCTCGGCTACGTTGAGTTGTCCGAACCGTTTCGCAATCTGCTTACGCAGGGCATGGTCATCAAAGACGGCTCGAAGATGAGTAAGTCCAAGGGGAACGTTGTCGATCCCGAAGAGCTGATTGCAGCGTACGGGGCGGACACGGCGAGATTGTTTTCAGTGTTCGCGGCACCTCCGGAGAAGGATCTCGATTGGAGCGAGCGCGGCGTGGAAGGAGCCCATCGATTCCTATCGCGTGTGTGGCGGCTTGCGGTTGCGCTGGCCGATGAAGGTTGCGGCGAATCGGTCGCCGATCCCGGCCAGGAGGGGCTCGATGACTCGGCCCGTAAGCTCCGCGCGCTGGTCCACGAGACCATCGCCCGGGTCACCCGCGATATCGGTGAGCGTATGCGGCTGAACACAGCGGTGGCCGCGATCATGGAACTCGTCAACGGGATCTATGAGTACCGAGGCGCGCGCGAAGGATCTCCCGCCGATGCGGTGACGCGGTTCGCCACCGCCACGACGCTCACACTGCTGGCACCGTTCGCGCCTCACATGGCTGCGGAGCTTTGGGAGCGGCTCGTCGGGGCGGCGTTGCTGGAGGAGACTGAGTGGCCCACTCACGATCCTTCCGCTCTGGTCAAAGAGACAGTGGAAATCGTCGCTCAGATCAACGGGAAACTCCGCTCGCGCATTGTCGTCGCGGCCGACGCCGACGAGGCTGCTTTGCTGGCGGCGGTTGAGGGAGATCCCCGAGTGGCTCAAGCATTGGAAGGCAAAACCGTTCGCAAGCG
>PJEL010002179.1_pt1 | contig 18423 bp, 22 predicted proteins | sample 1853271 | NCBI WGS metagenome assembly PJEL01 (sample SAMN08108733, study PRJNA415343) | Invertebrate metagenome, whole genome shotgun sequencing project. | host: Globobulimina | place: Sweden: Gullmar Fjord | collected 2015-08
AGTGTGTATTCGTTTGCGCCATCCAAAATCTTTGGAGCGCCATCACCGCTATACAGCAGTCTGGTACTACTCTCAACTGGTTCTTGAACAACATCCACATCAGTTGCCCAAGATAACCAGGATGCCCCATTTAGATAAATTGACGTGTCTCCGCTATTACTAACTGACGAAGCCAGAGACTTTAGGGGTGCAAGCCTGCCAGACTGGAAATCACAATTGCTTGCAGTTACAGCGGCAGATTTTAAAATTAAACCATGATCGCCCTGACTAGAAACACTTGGAGTATCGTAATTATCAATTCTAGGGTAAATGCCATCGGCAGGGATTATTGTTAGCTTAGTCATTCTAACTCCAAGCAATCAACACCGTTGCCGCAACCGCTATCGAAATGAATAGCAATCTCAACAGCTTCTTTCGCAGTTTTACCACAATGCATTGCTGCTAAAGCAAAATCTCGACCACTACCAATAGCAAATTTAGAATCTTCAAAAGTCATAGGAATATGAGATCGTTCATAAAGTTTAATAACACCTCTATCAATTATGATAACGCACGCCCAATCATCTTTATCTTTCTGTAATGATGGAAATTTTTCTGGATCACTCCCTTTCTCAATCCAGTCCATCATTTCCAAAACAGTCACAAAATCACTAGACCCGCCAACCAAAAGCTCACCAATTCGTCTTATTTTGGTTACCGTTCTAATCAAACCACAATTAAGGGTGCGCTTATCCGCAGCTAACGTCTTTCCATCCCAAGCAACAACAGTCATGGCTTCGCCTTAGTTGCAGACACTTCACCTTGTCTCTGAATGCCTATCGATGAAAACGCAAGATCAAGATATGCCTCACCCCTTGCAAAGTCAGCATCTGCCCTATTCGAAGTTAAAGCATGCCCTAGCATAAAATAAATAACCGGCATCTCATAAATATCTCTTATCGGTAAATTTGAACTTAATGTGATCCGAGTTGGAATCGCAGAGTAAATCAATTCAATGTAATAATTTGGGGCGGGAGGTGATACCCAAAATTCTAGAGGGTGATCAGGGTCATACATAACGTCATCAACACTTGTTGCATCATCTGCAATGTGCCAATCAACATCAAAATCCGTTGAAGAATCTAGACTAACAAGTCTAATACCAGAACCAGCAACGGATCCATTAGCCCCCATATTTCGCATTGGTCTGATCAATTGGTTGCCGTCTGCTGGTAATGATTGAACAGATCCAGCAACTAACTTGACATTACCCCTGACTGTATATGCGTCAGGTTTATGCCTGCAAACCGCGACAATAGCTTCGTTTGCGTAATTCACCCAATCAGTATAATCCCACCTCTCCATTTTCAAATCTTCGACTTCTTTCGCCGACCGATCTACCAAACTTTGAATTGTAATGGTCATGAAATATTACCCGTAGTAGTCGATAGGTCTCACAGTTAGCGTCGATTCACGATTGTAATCATTAAGCCGTTCAGCTTTTTCTTTTTGCTTGGCTTTCTTGAATAGCAACTTTCTGTTTTCAGAAGCTGCAGGGTTTGCCCAAGATTCGCCATCCATACCCTGCAAGCGCATCAAAGCACCATGAGATATTGCCTCGAGGTGATCATCATAGAGATTATTTGCAAGCTCTGAAGAGTCAATTGTCGGCTTAAAAGTTGCGATAATATAAAGCGCTTTAGCCGCTGTTGTTGTTGGGGTTAATGCAATGCGAATGGTCTTTTTGTCAGGCATGTAATAATAACTGGCAATATCCGATTCTGACGTGCGCCAGCCATCCTCTTCAGTGTCGAGAGTTCTTTCAGTGGTAGGAAGGACGCGAATATCACTATGACTCACATACAAAACATGCACTAGCCGCCCACTGCTCGGCGCATCAATATCATAATCAGACACGCCATCACGCACCCTTTCTGCATCCAACTCCACCCGCCAAGTGTAAGTAAAGTCACAGAACTCAATAGCTGAATCACGAACAGCATCACGGATTATTGCCGTTGGGCAGTTCTTCACTAATGGCCGAACTTTGCGCATAAAATCTGCTATCGATTTCATCTAACTTAATCCTTTCGGACGTTAATTATCATTGAAGCGAAAGAGCCTGCTGCAGATAGCCCGACTGTTGAGATCTGTAATTTACCAGAGCCATCAGATTCAGACCTATCCCTAATCCCGGCGCAGAACTGTTGAAAATTCATATCGGAATTAGTGTCTTTAGGTAAAACCCAAGCGCCATTATCCGAAGTTAGGTAGTCCCATTCCAATTTTGCGCTAACACCTGACATAGAAAACTGAATTCTTTCGAGCGTTAGACAAGGTAGCGCATCTTTGGTTGGATCAAGATCTACGTGAGGATCAATTAGAGTATAATCAACTAAGTCTGCCGACCCTCCATCAGATTCAATGTACACATGAATTTGATAGTTACGAGGACCATCTAATATTTTGTCAATTTTAACTTTATGAGTCATGTTGTGCTCCTGAAAAGTTACCCTATAGCCCTAAGACTACAGGGTATGGTTAAACCACCTATTAGTTAATAGATTTTTCGGCCCACGTAAATGAACACATACCTGTCCTGGCTGTTGTTAGCGTAGCCAAACAAATAAATGTACCCGGCATGACAATAGTGTCACCATCCAGATCAGCTTCGTTAATGCCAGCCTCAACAGAGCCAGTAAGCTCAACGCTGCCCATCGATCTGTACCACACAGGTGTTGACGCTAGTGTTGCTACGCTGTACGCCTTACCTTGACCAACATTCCTATCGGACCCAGAAAGCCTGCCGTTATGGATTACTGCATCAGTGGTGCTAGCAGAGGCAGCGACAATCACTTCAGAGCTAACTGCCAAACCAATCTCTGCAATAGCAGCCAATGTTGAGTTTGCAAACTGTGCGCTTTTCATTACCAACATCACACCTGATCCGCTAGGGTTTTCTAGAACCAATCCTGTGCATGTAGCACTTAAAACTGTTACTTCACCTGCGGTTGTATTATGAGCGTGATAAAGGCTACCCAGCTCTGCTTGTTCTTGAAACCATGATTTTGACATTTTCTTAATCCTTCTTAAAGTTTGATTACGCTGCGACTACAGTCGAACCAGAGGTTAATGGAATGTAGCGACAGTAGAAATCAATGTCACCCGCCGTTATGTCGTCAACGTTCACGGTCATCACAATATTTACACCGTTACCGATAACCACCCAGCCAGCATCAAGATCAGCCGCATTAGCGTCAGCCGCAGTTGTTAATGACCATGAATCACCAATATCAAACGCAGTCCCGTCAATTGTATCAATAATACACAATGCAGCAGTGTTGCCTAAAACACCGACAGATGCGGTTGACGTTGTACTTGTACATGTGACAGCAACGTCTACAGTGCCGAACACTTGACACATAACGTCCCCCGTGACTGTAAACAGTGCAACAGATAATCCAGACGCCGTTAAATCCCCAGTACTTTTAAGTACTGTTCTTGGGATCTGAAGCTCTGACATGTATCGCATTACTTCAGCAAGAGAAACATCGTTGGCCGCAGCCGCAGCCGCAGGAAATACAGCAGGACCATCACCAACCAATTGATCAAAAAGACTTCGATCTGCTAACTCAGTGTCAGTGCCAAGCTTGCCGTTAATACTGTCAGTCGTGGTCGCGTTTGATGTGCCAAGATTAGTATTAATTGCAGTGATATCATCACTTGCTAACGCGGAGCCTGAACCACCAGAGAACCTAGCACCAGCAGCGCCATCATAGATATCAGCAAACCAAGTTGAGCCAGTAACTGTATCAACAACAAGTTTAGTGCCATCAGTAGTGCCTGAGTTGAACGTGTAGCCGTTGACTTTGACGTTTGTACAAGCAGTTGTCAGGAATTCAACAACCGAAGTGCTCGCCACGCCATGGAAGTTAACGTTGATATCCGCGTTATCACCACCCACCAACCGAATGGCGTTCACACACGCATTACCTGCTGCAAACCCCTTATAGGTTAAATCAACATGTAAATTGTCTGCAGTCGCCTCAGTCAAGATTGTTCGAACAGCTTCTACCGCTGCAGATGCATCTCTATGTTCAATATCAAGCCAACAATCAGCACCTGAAACGACAATTGGGCTAACTACTGAGTCAACTGAAGGCGCGATTATGATATTCTGCATCGTTACTGAAGCAGCAGAAATAACCATGGTTGCAGCAACGTCACTAAATGTTAGCGTCGGCACCAAGGCACCTGTGCCAAAACCAACAATAGCAACCCCTGCAACATCTGCTGTGATTGCGCTTGCCGTAGCCAGCGTTTCAGCGTGGCCCGGTTTAAGGCCAACAATATCGCCACGACTAGCCAAACACTGATTTATCGCTCTGTCTGTAGTTGCGAATGGATGATTGAATGACCCATCATTACTGTCTGATCCATTACTTTGACCAGTTAGTATTGTTGAGGCGTTTGATACCCAGAACACCTGCCCTGTGTGTGATTGCGTGATAGGAACACCACGCAAGATTAAATCTTTAATACCTTTTGCAAAAGTTGACATTTGTAACTCCTAGTGAACCGCTGTGCGGCCTCTAAATTTGAGGAATCTCATAAGTTTGAAACTGGCCTCAGATATTCTGGGGCCGATTACTGAAGACTAATAAATTTAGCCAATAAAAAAGGCCGCACGTTGCGACCTTTGTTAATTCTGTTTATCTAAAATCTATTCTGAATATTTATCGAGGTAAGAAATAGCGCCTCTCAATAAATCAATATTATCTTGAAAATTTCCAAGCCCTATATTGCATCTAGAGCATAATAAGCCCTTAATTTTACCTGTATAAAACCCTATACAGTGTTGTTTGATGATTTCCAAACAAGTATATAGGGTTTTATGTTACGGCGCTAGGTTGTTACGAGGCTCCCATCGAGCCCCCGAGCCCTCGCCAGTTAGTGAAGCCTTCGTCATAACGTTCGCGAGCCCGGTAACAGACGTTTCCTGTTTTTGGATCCACGGTCGCTTTTGGCGTAACCAATGAAGTTCTGTTCATGGTTTTCAGGCCATCCATGCACGTAGTCGTAACAAACCAGGAATCTATATCCGTCAGGTTTGTCAATACAAAAGGATCGTTACGGAACACACCTTTTTTCTTGATTGCGTTTACGTCATTTTCAACGACTCCAGGTCGCAAATCAGAGCCAGTGATACGAATTGCGTTGTACTCTCCATCTGGAGCAACAACCAACCTCACTGGTCTATCCATAGTCGGAAGACCACGATCATCCTTGAATTTACGAATCAGAATCAGAACTTGCTCTAACGTTGATTCTGACAGATCAGCACCACTTGAAAGCGTGTTAGATGCAGTACCACCACCCATTAATGGGTGTGCAGTAGACAGCAAAGCCACCCCATCACCGCCAGCGTAACTTCCTGCTGTATCTGCATTATTGAAAACATTGGCATGATAGACTTCTTTCGTTTGACGCATGGAGCGCGCCAAGGCTTTTGCATACTTAGCACCTATGCTGAAGTAGCGATTATCTTCAATAGCTTCTTCTGTCACATCAAACGACAGTGCGACAGTACGAGCAGTGTAACGTTTAGTCCACCCTTCCATTCCGTCATCGCTAGCATATTCACCACCTTCCGGTTTTTCAGATGCATAGCCGAAGCCAACTAGTAATTGATCTTCCTCGAAAGCTTTCTGCGAGGTCTCTTGATAAAATACCTGTGAGTATTCTTCAGGCCAGTCATCGTATTCCAAGCCAAAATGAGTGTTTAGTCCATCCTGCAGGGATTTTGCAAATTGTGCTCTAGTCATTACACCCATGATTAAATACCTCCCACGCCAGCAACAACACGACCTAATACATGCTCTGCAAAACAAACGAAAGCTTTTGCGTAAGCGCCATAGGCGTTGTCTGGTGACTTCTTCAACTCAAGAAGCCTAAGATTGTCATTAGCTGTGTCTGTCCCAGCTCCAACATCAGCATAAAGACCGGATATACCTGTTACAGTAGATCCTGTGCCAACATTTATATCAACTAATGCGCCAATATCACCTTCGGCCAATGTGTCACATTGAACCTCATAAACAATATTAGGATCATCGTAGATGTTAGCAACAATTTCTGTTGCAACTTGGTTTGCTGGCCATTGGTTTGACCATTGTTGGCTACCAGTACTATCAACGTAGTGGCAGCCTTGAAAAACACCGATATTATCTGCGTTGCCTGCTGCAGATATTGCAATGTTTTTGCCAGTACCTGTCATTTGAACGATATCGCCCTTTTTAATGGACGTGTTATACGCGGATGCAATGCTGTACTCATTAGTACGCACACACCCCCCTGTCATGTGTCGGACTGCTCTCAGCCCAAATGGTGAGTTAACATTAGACATAATTAAAACCTCTAGTCTAGTCGTCGGCTATTATGGGGGATCCTCGGATTATCTTTGCAGTTTGTTCATTAACTGGCGCAGAAAATCCAGTGTCGGACCCTCCAATTCTTTGGTGTTCGCGGAATATATTTTTCTTGACCGCTATTTCAAGATCCCGGCGCTTTTTGCGCTCGATAGCTTCCACTTTCTTGTGAAGTTCTAATGGTCGCTCCATCAGTATTGCGTCCTGAGTACCGATGACGCCAGTTAGCCCTTGGTGGTTAACTAGCATGTGTTGATATGACGTATCGACAGAATTAGCCTGTCGTGGTCTCCACCCTCTACGGGCGCGCGTTGATATATTGCGTGCATCATCCTTACCTTTTATTGATACACGCACCCAACGTTGAACATAACCCCTCCTAGCAGGAATTTCTGGCAAAGGTCCAGATTCTTCGAAAGCTAAAGGGTCAAATTCATACGAATCACGAGACTCTTGTTCTCTAGATTCATGAACGTTTTCCATTTCATGCGGTAATGAATTACGAACATCTTCAAGAATATCGGCGCGCAACCCTTGAATCTCTGCGCGCATTTCTTCACGAATCTCTTCGCGAATTACATCTTCCTTAGTAGGTTCGTCATATTCAGATAACAAGTCAGACTCTTCATGGATATTATCTTGAAGATCATCTTGAATAGGTGCTTGATTTACTTGAGTGTGTTTTCTTGGCCTGCCCATTATCTGACTCCCGCCTTACGCTTTAAATATGCCGCCCGAACTTTCGGGTCTAAAGGATCCAAACGATAATTCTTCATCGTCCGCTTGTCGTACTCAGTTAGCTGACCAGCTTTTTCACGAGTTGGTTGAGCTCCACCCCTTTCTGAAGATGCGAGGTGATTTGGCCTTTCTAGATCTTTATCTTTATTGGGATCTTCATCCCCCAGCTGATTAACAGCCGCATATCCAGGGTTTTTTGATAATCGCTTATCTAGCTCTTTGTAAAGAGCATCCCCGTAGCCCATTCCACTTTGAATTAGATCTCTTTCAATCCTCTCAGCAGATCGGGCTAAATCACTATGTTTAGGGTCTTCATACCATCCGTTTTCATCAATCCAACTTTCTGTAGACTGTGGAAGGGGTTCTACGTCAGGCTCCTTTCTTTCTGGTTGTTTTTGGACTGCAGCAGGCTCAGGAATATTTGCGCGATCTATGTGAACCTTTGTTAGCTTGTCACCCAACTCAACAACCTGTTCAAGCTCACCATCCTTTAAGGCAATCTTTCGTTGTTCAAGTAATTCATTTTCGCGCTGAGTCGAAGTTTCAGACCTGAGTTTTAAAAGAGCAGCTTCTGCCTGATTAGCGCGTTCTGTTTCTAAATCTCGTTTTACTTCAGCAGCAGATGCGCGCTCATTTGATAACTTTGTTTCCTTGGAGAACTTATTGATGCGCTTCTGATAGTCGTTCTTTTTATTCTTTGGCGGAGCAGGCTCTGGTTCAACGTCAGCAGGTACTTCATCTTCCTTCGGTTTTGGTTCGTCCTTTGGATCTTTCTCGAGATTATCCAAAGAAACTTCATCCATAAAATCATCAGGGATTTCAATTAAATCTGCGTCGGCCCCTGGATATGCTTCTTCTTGATCATTTTCCATGGGTCACCTCACTGCAATGGGATTTGCATTCTATCAAGGTCATCAACCTTGCATAGAATTTGGTCATCGTTGATTACACGTAATCGCCGTAAACCGCGCTCACCCACTTTTTCGTACACCTCAACGCCGGTATGTCTACCATACACAATCCAGTCGCCAACCTCACAAGGGCGATTCAACTTACCATCAGAATCAGCAAAATGGTGGGATTTCGTAAAGCACAAAGGCCCCATACTAACTACTTTTCCAACATATTGGAGATACGCTTGAGCATCAATAGTGGCTTGAGGTAATTCAAACCCACTGTCTGTGTGACTTTTAACTTCAAGAGGATCGATTAAAATACGCCACAATGTCGCATGTAATGCGTTTCCGACCACTTCCTCAGTTTCGTTTTCATCCATCTCCGATAATTCTTCAACTATCGTTGCTGCTTCATTCATCGTCGTCATCTCCATGCATATTTTTTATGCATTGCTTGTAGAATTCCAGGGAATCTTTCAGCCCCGTTATTTTGCCGACAACTTCTTTATAGCGCTCAAAGCTGTCAGCTTTACCAGCGGTTAAATACTCCGCATGCTTACTAATTTCCAAACGAACTTTCTTTCGGTATTCGTCAGTAATAAATTCACTCACTAGGAGTACCCGAGCGTTTAAATAGCTCGTCTATTTGTTGTTGGTTCCGTAATTGCTGCTCGTCAAGATCTGCAAGCAGCTTAGATTGATTTCGATTAATACCAGCTTGAGACTCAGCATCTTTTCTCTCAATCGACTTTTGAGACTCTAGGTCTTTGCGTGTTATGTCTGCCTGCAATTCAACTAGTTCAGGATCCGGCTCAGGCTCTTGCTGCATTTGAGCCTGCATTTCTTGCATAGCTTGCGCAGCTCTCATGGCAATCTCATTTTCGATTTCAGGAGGTATCTCACCCTCCATCTCTGCAGACATTGGCATTTGAACTTGAGTCGCCTGCTGCATCTGAAGTACAAACGCTTGAGCGTAGTGCTCTTGGATGTGAGCGGTTAAAGCTGGGCCCACAACTTCTTCCTGCTGCTTATCAATCGTCATCAAATAGCCTTGGTGGACAATTATGTGAGACTGATGATCCTGGTCAGGGAATGCTTTGATAGGTTGACCTTGAAGTACTGCAGCAATTTCTTGCACCGGCCCCATATGAGGAACTTCAGCGGGTGGCGGCATTAACTCATCAATATTATCGACCCGTAAAGCGTCTAATCCCCTTTTATGCACTGCTCTCATGTCGTACAAATCTGGGCGCTTTTCGGATAACTCTAAGACAGCTTGGTTGATATAATATCGTTGAGTGTTGGAAACAAAATTAGGATCACTGACCGGTATTACATCTACTCGATCATCAAAATCCTCACGCATTACAACGAGATCTTCGCCAGGAACTCGATAAGGATACTCATCAGGCATATAAATTGAATTCAGCCAGGAGATCAGTTTGAATTCCTGACCTTGAGAGTAATGAACCCTCTTTTGCACAGCTGAAATAATTCGACCGCCTTGCTCGATCCTGGCAAGCATGGTGCCGACCGGGGTATTTTGATTGCCTTCACCCACCATTGCATCGGTCGTACCAGCAAACCGCTGCCCTAACTCAGACAGCACACCCATCAATGCGAACAGAGTAGATGATGGCTCTTTGTAAGGTAATGGGAAAAATGCCTTTTTCAGATCTTCTGCGTCACAATCTGTTTCTTTCCATTCCCCCGGGCTGATCTGCTCGTCACCGTTTTTCACCCCGGAATCTTTTGATCGATAACCGCCCTGCAGATTCGAAAATTGTGCAGAATCCATCAATGCACGCAGTGTGCCAGTCGCTGCCTTACTTAATCCGCCAATTAAGTGATAAAGCCCGTATCCGTAAAACCCTAATCCTGGTGTGTACCAATAGTGAATATGGTTAATTATCTTGCGCTTTTCGGGGTCGTTTGGTCTCCAGTGCCGATAGATGCTTAAAACTTTCTGTGAGTCCTTTTCCACTGTGACCAGGTAAGGAAGGGAAATGCCTGTTTGTATTCCGTTTTCGGTTAGATCCTCAAAGCCTTTTAAATTTAGCTCGCAGTAACACTCAAGCAAGGTATGTCGATGATCTTCTAGAATTCGGCCTTGATCGCTTCTACCTTCAGTCGCGCGGATTTCATCAACTACTATGTCTCGTTCCTGATCTCCAGTGTCCTCAATAGGGGTCTGAAGTTTAATGTCGCGATATAATCCAGAAACTTGGCGCTTTCTTATGTCGTTCTGTGACATTAAAACTCGTTCAGTATATCGCTGAGTACTTCGCAAATCAGTTGCTCGATACGGAACAATAAAATCTGCAGGCTCAACCATCCTCCTTGTCACGCCATCAATATCGTCGTAGTACCCTTTAATAAATACGGATCCCGACAACGGCAAACGGAATAACATCTTGTCTGTTTGCTCAAAAGCTCCTGGCATTAACTGTGTGTATTGAAAGTTCATAAACTTTTCAACACGAGAAGCTTGATGACTGATTTCTTCGCTTTCGGCACCCATTACTGCTGATTTTACGGGACCCCCAGCCGGCCAAACAACGCTTAACGCTCTTGCTGCAAACTGAACGCATGCCTCAGCAAGCATAGGGTGAACAACTTTGCTGGCACCTTTAAACCTAGCGCCACCATCTACATTTGTGGAAACCCCAAGCAATCGGATTCCGTTTCGCTCTAATTCTTGCCACTCGGTACGAGATTCTTCATCCCACTCAACCCATTGTTTGATTCTTGTTGAAATAGTGCTTAGGTCACCTTCCTCCATGCTAAGCGCTAGATTTGAATAATGACCTTTTTGCTGTGGAACCGACGACCGCTCATGGTCAGCAAGCATCGAAAATTCTTCGTCAGTTAATCCCTCTTCACCCATTTCGTCGCGAATGGCTATTAACTGCTCGACATCTGGCATCTGCGGCTCGCCATCTTCGATATGAATCAATTCGTTTTCGATAGAACCGTCATTTACGCCCATATTCATTCGATTACTAATCTCGTGCTGATTATATATGAAGGCCAATTTCTTGAGTCATTATTGATGGTTAATTTTGGCCACCGTCTGATAACCATTTTCCCAACCTTTGATAATGAATATTTTGTGATTAATTTTTTTAGGACTTCAATCGCATCATCATCATTAGGATCATCACTTTTTGCAACTGAAGCGAAACTCACATAAGGGTTTAGTTTTTCTGTCATAGCGGTAAAAGACCCTTCTTGAGCACCATACTTGTCAATTAGGTATTTCTTCATCTCTGCTTCATTTTTTTGAGCGAAGTCTTCTTTATTTAACATGCGATTTCCTTTTTTGCTCTTAAAGCATCAAGTACTTCTTTGTTTTCTAGCTCAAACAATTCTCGTTCTAGGAAAGTTATGGCATCCACTGCATTCCAGCAGGCAACGCCATCTTTAGTAGGACCGAACCGCCTAGTCATTTCCATTAGCTCATCAATCAACTCTTTGTATTTATCCACACACAACCTCTGCAATCATCTCTTCTGTAATTCTAATTATTCCTACTCTGTTACTCAGTTTCATTCCCACACCAACCTAGCTCTGATTCTGTATAAGTAAAAAGGAGCATGGGCCAGCCCACTATCGCTCATTAAACCTGAACTAATGATCATTTTTGGCCACGCTCTGATCATCATTTGACCTTTTCTTGATGAAGAATATTCTTTAATTGATTTTTTAAAGAAATCCTCAGCTCTTTCAAGTGAGGTGAAATAAACCATATCATCATCACCTTCTTTTTTTTCCATCGTGCAGAATGTGACGTAAGGAGTTCCTTTTTCTGTCGTAGCAGTAAACCTACCTTCGTGAGCATCATACTCATCAATTAAATATCTCTTTAAACCGTCATTTATTCTTGATTGAGTTTCTTCACGCTGTTCTTCTGTTGGAATAATTAAGTTCATATTTAATAAGCCGCCTCTCTATTGTTTGGATTGTCTTCTCCGTACTCTTCTGATTCGTCAGCCTGTATTTCATCTTTTGGAATATCATCAGGTATCAACCATGACCTCTTTTTGACATACATTACAGCTTGACTAATGGTATCCATAAAATCAGAAGCAGGAGCGTCACCAACAGGAAATGAGGCAACATGGTTTATTATCTTTCTTGCCCATTTTCTATTTGGGTAATAAACCATTCCAAATTTAAAATAAGGCGTTGCTAAATGTGCCCGTTGCTCTTTGTCGCCATAAGGTTTCGGATCGAAACCGCGACAAGCAAGTCTTAGCCTTCTCATGTCTTGAAGTAGTGATATGCCGCTTGCTTTCTTCTCTATCAGGCTTCTATCTAGTCGATAGTTCTTGTGGTGCGTCTTGGCATTTTGTCGAAGATCTGGATACCCAACACGATCACTCCAGCCTTCCATAAGAAACATTGCTGGCTGACCAGTTATCGGATCATCAAAAATACCCCAGGTTGTCCTGGCTGAATGTGACGATTTTGAATAATCCTTCTTGTCTCGATCACGCTCTGTAAATGCTGTGTCATATGATGCAAATACATGATAAAACTCTGGGATTGGGCTATCTTCTGGCCAAAGCTGCCACCATTTCGCCTTCAAAATTGATGCTGAATCGTCGCGTACCTTCCAGTTGCCTCGAAGTAACCTTTCTCTCTCAACTGTAGGTAAAGCATTTAGGTTGGCGATATAACCTGGATCAGCATCAGTTAATATTTTATTGTCTTCAATCGACGCTGAAATAAACGTAAATGATTTCGGATCCCCAGCAAGCGGGTATTTTTTCCTTAACGGGTCAGGCTTATCTGACCAGTGAAGCTCATCGTTAACTCTGACGAAGTAACGAACAACCCCGGATCTTTCATCTATTGCATAACCTGTCTCTTGATCTATCCACCAAGATATTAAGTCAGCAACAAATGAGTCAGGATCAGGATTGCATGTACCTCTAATGTAAGGCTTAACTCCGCACAAAGACCTATTTCGCGATAACATGTACCAGAATTGCTTAGCACTGAAATGAGTTAGTTCATCGAACCCGATAAGAGGTATTTGTGAGCCTTGCCATGACAGAACATCAAAGTCATGTTGCAAGTGCGAAAACGTTATTTTAGAGCCTGTTGGAAACTTCCACTCTGAAATCTGTTGTTTCGGTTTAGCGCCTAAAGGTGCATATATCTTCGTGCTTTCATCCCACAAACCACCCTCATTCTTAACTTGAGGCATTGTGCGGCGAAAAATAACGGCACCAAAATCTTTATTGCCAGTATGCCTTAACCCCTCCATTAGCAAGCCGAAAGACTTACCGCCACCTGCAGCGCCACCATAAATTGCTATATCAGCAGAAGTGCTTAAAAATGTCTCTTGTGGTCCAGGTTGTGGTTTAAGCTTTTTAACGGCCATTTTCAGGAATGTAAACCTGTATTATGTCAGCTGGTTTATCATTATTCCCATCAGAGTTGTCTGCAATATTGAACGCCTGGCGCTCTAGGCCAATAACAGTCTTCATTGAATCGGCCAGCTTTTTGTAAGAATCAATACGGGAAGGTAAGGCAATAATTTTGTGATACAACTCGTTCAGCTTATCAAGCTTTCCAGTTTCTGCACTTTGATCCATGAGTTCGCCGATACTGCTCATTAACTCAAGGGATACTGTCTGTGAATTCAGTTCCTCATAAAGCATACTTAGTAACTCTTTATGCTTACCTATCAACCCTCGGTGAGAAACAATAATATCTGCCTGTTCAGCGCTCGCAAAATCAACAATATCTTCATCTTCAACATCTTTTTCTTCTTTTTCAGCAGCCTTTATCGCAGCTCGCTTGTTGATTAGATTTACCGCGCTAATTCGAATCCGTTCTTTTAAATCACGTTCCCATCCCTCTTTTTTAGCTTTTTGTCTGATCGCTTTTACAGTAATACCATGTTCATCTTTTAATTGTCGTAATGACATTTCTCCAACGCGATAATCTTTTTCAACCTCTCTCCAGGCCTCTTTAGAATGTCCCATAATCCACCTCTAGCATGTTGGGTCAATCACGTCGATTTTGATAAATTTCACGTCTTCTTCTGTGTTGGCAAATGTGCCTTTGCATTTAAGTAGCGTGCAACCCGTTATAGTTGCGCTTGTTTCAAAAAATTGATTAGAAATGTTGTCAGTAATCGTATCTACACCACTCAGAGTCACTGACGTGCCTTCTTCAATTGACCACGCTGCAGAACTTAATGACGTACCTAAGCGCTCGGATGCAACAGAAAAATCACCATCAACAGAGCGTCTGACCCCTAACGGAAGTTCTTCGATTGGAATTTGCATTAAAAGACCTTTATCGGTGTCGCGTTACTTTTTACACTGAGCTTAGTAGCGCTTGAGAATGCTTGTATCTTAGATACGTTCGAGTAAATCGCGAAAAATGATGGAGGTGTGACTGGAGGTATCACGCCAGGAATAGGATCACCTATAGTATAACCTGCAGTAACAACATCCTTTATAAAGCCAGGGAAAACCCAATTACCAAAACCCCGAGTTACAACCAACGCTATCGACATTATGTGGTCCTTGTGCTGCTAGTCGGGCTTGAGGCGCTATCTAATGTATAAGTTGCTGCAGTAGCTACGCCATCTAACTTTCTAACCGTCTTAGTCACGCCATTGAACACAAAGTCTTCCAGGTTCTGCTTCATGATAAATAGTGCTTGAGTTAAGTTCGGAGCAACACCATCATTAGCGTATGATTCTGTCATCGCAGTTGTAAATATCTGTACCAAGGTTGGCAACGCTGCAATTAATGCTGGTATATCGGTTGTTGTGTCAGTCTCGATTGTGTCTATGCTTGTCTGAGTTGCAGATAATAGATTTACGCCATCTGCCCCAGTGATCGTATCTAGATCTAATTGAGCCGTAGCAATGAGACCTGGCACATCATCTGTTTGCAGTTCATTAGTATCAGCAACGATCAGCACTGTCTCTGCCTTGATCGTATCCAGAGTAGCTGTCTGTGCCGCTTCGTTTACTGTAGTTAGGTTTACTGGTGCGTCTATGTCTACTGCTAGAGCCTCTGAGTAAACAGTTGCATCGTAAGTTACTGCCAGGTGTACTTGCCTTACCCCTGCAGCAAACGCCAGATCTGGCCAATCCACGCGGTAAAGCCCTGGAGAATCAGCAGCATCTACCTCAATCATTTGATTGTCACCGTGAGCAGCATCAGTCGTACCAAGCGCCGTCGCATCTGCTTTAGCAACCGGAGCAACGCCTGTCCTTGTGTATTGAAGATCAAACGTTGTGATCGTTAACCCAGTCGCTGCAGTACCATCTGCAACCAGTCTCATCATGAAATAAGTCGTAACGTTGGTATCGCCGCCTGTTACCTGCATTATTGCATGCCCCCTCTATTCTGTAGCATGCCAGCTCTTACCCCACGTGGGTGAGGGAACGCTATACGGCCTGTGGATGCTGCTTTGGCAACGATTGTTAACTTCTTTCCAACCCCAGATAAACTTGCACCGATACGGGTTTTCTCGGAACCTGAGACTGCCATTAGATTAGTCTCGCATTATGTGATGATGTTGGAGCAAGCGGTATCGCAGTTATTGTCGCGGTTGTAGTGCCACCATCATAATCTGTGATATCAGTCACAACCCCTTTCAGCGTACCATCGGTGAATACTAGGAGCCTGCCGTTATACTGATCATCTTTGGCATCACCTACACCTCCATCAATCAGCGCAATAACCGCAGTAGTTACGCCACCGCCTGCAGTAGTGAATGTCACAGGAAGTCCAGTTGCAGCGTTTGACACTATATATGCCAACTGTGCAGCAGTCGGTGTGCGTGCTTCCATCTCTGCATTCGTAGGGCCATCATAAGTGGCTAGTGCGTCATCAACTTCACCTTCAATCGCAGCAAGAGCTGTAGCATTCCAAGAAACCGCCGCATCTGACTTAGGAACTTTTGCCAACTCAGTAATCAGTGAATTCAAATCAACACTGTTTGAGTCCATTTCTGTGCGATTTTCAACTGCTGTCGGTAGTGCCGCAATAAGGGCTGGGATATCGGTTGTGGTATCTGCCGCAATAATATCCAAAATCAAATCTAGTCGACCACCATTAACCCAATCAGTCTGCAATTCGTTCGTATCAGCTTCTATTGCATCTATACTGGCTTGAGTTGCGGCCAAAAGATTAACCCCAGTTGCACCGGTAATAATATCGAGATCAGCCTGGGCTGTTGCTATCAATGCAGGGATATCAGTTGTTGTATCGGCTGCGATTATATCCAAAATAAGATCTAACCGACCACCATCAGCCCAATCTGTTTGTAGTTCATTTGTATCTGCCAGTGCCGCTGTTAAATCTGGTCCTCTAGCAGTAAAGTCGTTCACTGTTGCAGCACTACTTGTGTCAGCTAAGCTTGCGCTAATACCGTATAAATTAATGGTTGCTGTTGTGGTGCCTGATATAGCGATCGGTCCAGTCGTACCTACGAATTGAACCACCTCTGCTGCAGAAGCAACTATCGTTAATGATCTAATGGTTCCCCTAACTTCAACCTCAGTAGCACCACCGGTCGTGATTGAGGTGCCACCACCTTCGTCAACTTCATGAGATAATGTACAATCTGCATCTAGAGTGTAAGTAGATCCACCATGCCAACCTCTATTGTTTATCCCTGTTGACGCGCCTAGCCCAGTAAATACTAGTGCTGGTGCGGCTTGTCCCGCTCTCAGACTATGACAGTGCTTGAATACAAACTCACCCAAAGACCCAGCAGTAAAAGTCCCTGCTGATTTCCCGAAACCACACTCAACCATCTCACACGCAGGTAGTGTTACTGCACCAAATCCACACTTTACGAACCTTGGTTCTGTACCTGTTGCTATTCCTGTTACTGTTTTTGCACCTTCGACCAGAGTATTTGTTATCTGTTGGGTATTTAATATCAGAATCCAGTTTGCACCAATCAACTCAAAATCATCATAAGTTTGATCCAAAGTCATAGTGGACCCAGGCAACGAATGGATAATCTTTAGATTGTTAGCATCTGCAATGGTTCTTGCATCAGCAATCGTGTTAGATGGACGAGTTATGCCACCTATACCAGTAGAAGTTCCTGACTCGCCATTAACAGAGTCAAACCAAACAGCGCCGCCAACAAACCCGAGTGTGCTCTGAACTGTAGTGTATTCAAATCGTAGACGATCAATAGCGACGTTTGTAACTACCGTTCCGCCAGTTGAATACACACCAAATCTTATCTGCCCCAAATTTGCACCAGTGCCGGTATACGCTGCATTTGCAGGTATAGCTAGCGGTATCAAGGTAGTGCCTACGGCTCCCGCTTGTGTCAGTTCAGTTTTCCATGAGCTGTCTGTCCAATCCCAGAACCTGAAGGCCACAGAGTCATTAACGCTGGCCACATAGCAGAAAAGAGTAACCGCAGTTACTGCAGAACTGTCCGGCAACGTTGTCAGGTATTCTATATCTAAGGTGCCAGTCGATGGTGCAAGCTCATGCAGTACTCCATCTTCTTGTTCTGTAGCCGTAAATGTAAGTGTTTGGACTACCGAGGTTGCAGTTACTGAGGTTGCATTCTGTCCTAGTGCCGCTGAGCCTGAAGATATATTGCCGACTAAATCCTGAGTAATTGCGTGCTCTAGATCCTGTGCGGTGTCGAGAGCATCAAGTGTTGTAATCGTCCCTGCCATGGAAGCAATGATACTGTTCGCATTAATGACGTTCGACAGTGCTGTTGCCGTATCAACTAGTTGAATATCTGTTTGAGTTAAATCATTAGCTGTAGTTTTGTTCTCTACGTTACCCCAATCAAGCCCAGCTGCACCCGTTGCTGTTACATCTAACTTATTACCTGCCGTGGTTGCTTGCAGAGGGGCTAATCCCATAATTGAAACGCAGTCAGTTGTTGCCGCAGTAAATGTCACTCCTGCCGCTAAAGTAACGGTTTTAGTCGTTACATCATATGCCGTTATAATGCCGTGACCAATTTGAACTGCACTGGCTACATCATGAATGATGCACCACATATTCTTCAGTGCGTCTGCTTCTGCTGGCCCATTTGTTAGGGTGAAGCTTGTCTGACTTGCGAGAGTAGCGATGGTTGTATTTAAGAGCGCATCCGGGTAACCAATAGTGAACCTGCACGATACAAAGTTAACAGTAGCTGCATCAATTGTTATTGGGCCAATAACAACAAAATAGTCTGAACCACCAGCCCAAAAACCTGCTGTTGTATTATCTGCCAAATCGATCGATATGCCATGAATACCAACCTCGCCAGAGAAGTCTATGCCATCAGTATCAAGCAGAACAAACCCTGACGTTGATGCTCCCTCTGTTGTCCCACCATCATTAAACGCCCTTATATCTGCCAAGGCAAAC
>PJEL010002180.1_pt1 | contig 18420 bp, 10 predicted proteins | sample 1853271 | NCBI WGS metagenome assembly PJEL01 (sample SAMN08108733, study PRJNA415343) | Invertebrate metagenome, whole genome shotgun sequencing project. | host: Globobulimina | place: Sweden: Gullmar Fjord | collected 2015-08
TTAGCCGGTATTGGTGCGATGTCGCGCTGGAAAACAATGTCGGGTAAGTTATTGCTGGGTCAAATTGCTGGCTCCGTTATCTTAGCCATCTTTGTAGCGGCAGTATTTCCTTTGGTTCATGCCGGTGAAATGAATTTTAAAGTTGCCTTCGGAATGTTTATCGCAACATTGTTGATTGCTACAACTGTTCGCGATGTTTGGGCGAAATCCAAGGGCCAGTTGAATCGATTGTCGAAGTTAAGCTTGAGCTATTGGGGCATGGTCATTGCGCACTTAGGTGTGGCGATTACGGTTATTGGTATTGCTGTGGTAAGTAACTTCAGTGTCGAGAAAGCATTGAAAATGTACCCTGGTGAAAGTGCGACGTTATCGGGTTATGAGTTTAAGTTTGCTCAGGTCGGTACTCAGCAAGGGCCAAACTACAGTGCTCATGTGGGTATTTTCGAAATCTCCCAAGGTGATGAACTCGTTGCAACCTTACATGCAGAAAAGCGTCGTTATAAAGTGAAAGGTTCTATGATGACGGAAGCCGCGATCGATGCGGGATTATTCCGTGATCTATACGTTTCCATGGGCGAACCATTAGAAAATGGTGCTTGGGCTATGCGCTTACAGGTTAAAGCCTACATGCGTTGGGTATGGCTTGGTTCCCTCTTTATGTCGTTGGGTGGTTTATTAGCGATATTGGATAAACGCTATCGTATGCGTGTTAAAAACGCTTAAACGGTTAGCTTTGACCTTTAGCTTAGAGAAGAATGGAATTGGATAGTTAATATGAATCGCACGATGTTGTTTATTCCGCTGATTATTTTTGTGGTGATGGCCATCTTTTTGGGCAGCGGTATTGGCCGAGAAGATAAAGACGTTTTACCTTCGCCGTTAATTGGTAAGCCGTTTCCGCAATTTATTTTGCAGCAAGTTGAAACCGAAAAACAGTTAACCCAGTCGGATTTACAGGGTAAACCCATGCTGGTTAATGTTTGGGCAACCTGGTGTCCTACTTGTAAAGCCGAGCATGAGTTTTTAAATACGCTGGCAGCAGAAGGTGTACGCATTATCGGTATTAATTATAAAGATGACGATGACGAAGCGAAGGGTTGGCTACGAGATTATGGTAATCCTTATGAATTTAATATTAGCGATCCAAAAGGCAAGTTAGGTTTGGAACTTGGGGTGTACGGCGCGCCAGAAACCTTTTTTGTTGATGGCGACGGTATTATTCGCGCGAAACACGTAGGGGATTTAAATCTACGTGTTTGGCAGAAGTACAAGGGGGTCTTTGAGCAAATGAAGACACATACTGCGGAAGCTGACATTAAAGAGGGAATTAAATAATGAAGTTATTGTTCGCGATTTATTTGTCTCTATTTTCTTTCTCCAGTTTTGCTGTGGTGAATGGCCATCTTTATCCTTTTGATAATAAGGTGGATAAAGAGCGTTTTGATGTATTGGCAGAAGATTTACGCTGCCCTAAATGCCAAAACCAAAACCTTGCGGATTCTTATGCGCCTGTCGCAGGAGATATGCGTGATAAGGTTTATGAGTTGATGATTGAAGGGCAAAGTGATGATGAGATCGTCACTTATCTAGTCGACCGTTATGGTGATTTCGTTCGTTACAATCCGCCAGTGCAAGAGAATACTTTCTTCTTATGGTTTGCGCCGGGTGTTATGGCATTTATTGCGTTAATTATGATTATTAGCCTAACTCGTGGTCGTAAAGAGTCACAGCCGTTGAGTGAAGAAGAAAAAGCTAAGTTGGCTGAGTTACAAGCCGCTCGAAAGCAGTCTGTTGAGAAAAGTGAGAAACAAGATTCATGATTATTACTCTAGTTCTATTATTGGTGACGTTAGGTTTTGTAGTTTGGCCTGCTTTTTCTCATCGCAATCTGAAAATAAGCCGAGAAGCGGAAAACTTACGCTTATATGAACAGCGCAAGCAAGAAATCGCTGAGGCGGATTATGGCGATGACGAACGCGAGCAAATGCTGATGGAGTTGGATTATGAGTTGGTCTCATCCGATTCAGACACTAAAAGTGGTGGTGATGTTAGCCCAAAAGCCAAAATTCTAACGGCATTTGGTATTTTTGTGGTGATGGTTTCAAGTGTTTTATTCTTGTATCAAGATATGGGCGCGCAAGATGAGATGGTCGCGACTCAATTACTGAATAAAATGTCGCAGGCCAAGTTAAGCGATGAAGAGCAGCAAACATTAAAAGAAAGCTTACGTAAAGCATCGATTAATAAACCAGAAAATGGTGAATGGATTTATTTATATGCGCGTATGTTATTTGCCGATGGTCAGTATAGGGAAGGTGTCGCAACCTTCGAGAAAATTCTATTGACCTTGCCGTTAGAAGCGAAAGCAGACCGAGCGGCGACGTTAGTTCAGATTGCTCAAGGCAAGTTTTATATTGCCGAGCAAAAGCCGAGTGAGTCGATTTATTCTTATATTGAAAAAGCGTTGGCGATAGAGCCAGGTAACTCTCAAGCGTTAGGGTTAGGCGGAATAATCGCTTTTGAGTTAGATCGTCCTGAAGACGCATTTGCTCATTGGAAAGCGCTTTGGTTTAACATGTCGAGCAGCCCTGAAGCGGGTGCTTTAGAGCAGGGGATTAAGCGTGTTGTTGCTCGTTTAGAAGCGCAAGGCAAGACCGTTGATCTAAGCTGGATGAAACGTGCTGAAGTTAAAGTAAAAGTATCGATCAGCGCTGAATTGAAGTCTCAACTGGCAGAAGGCGATGCGGTATTTGTGTTAGCTAAAGCGGTTACGGGTCCTGTGATGCCACTTGCGGCGATAAGAATTCTGGCCAAAGACTTACCACAAGTCGTAACGTTAAATGATAGTCAGGGCATGGTACCGGGTTTAGCATTAAGCCAATTTGAAGAAGTTCAGGTCATTGCTCGTGTTGCTAAGGGTGGACAGCCAATGGCCAACCCTGGTGATTTACAAGGGGTTCTAAAGCCAGTCTCAGTTAAATCTGAAGAGACGGTTGAGTTAGTTATTGATCAAGTTGTCCAATAACTAAATAGTTCAATAACCAAATTGCTGTTGTTGGTCATTGCTGAATTAGAATGACCAAAAACCGGCGATTTGTGGGCTTAGTGCCCACAGAGTATTGTCGGGTAAGAAAGTATTCTCATTGCCCACCTGTAGCTTTGAACGATGTGAACCATTCAGTTCTAATGTGAAAACGACGCCGATTTCTTTCTGAAATTGATAGCCAACTCCTGCCAATAAATGCACATCCCAATCGCCGCCAAAATTACGTGTAAGGGATTTATTATTCTCGGTATTCAATACGTTTTCATATAGAGAAGCGCCTATTCGAGTCGCCAGTTTGTAGCGCATCCCCAGAGATTGGTCGACAAAGTAGCTATCGTAACCCCAGCCAATCAAGCCACTCCAAGACGTCATGTCTTCAAATACGACTCCTTGGGTTTCCTCGGGTTTGAATTTACGCAGTTCCCAATACTCTAATAATGAAACCACTTGTTGATTTGTATTGGTATCAATGGTGCCAATACACGCATTTTCCATACTGGAATCCCGTATGCAAGCGGTAGGGTTACTTCCTGCTCTGAGTATATTTATTTCAGTTAAGCGATTGTCTAGGTCAGTTTGAAGCTGTGTTTGGACTGCCGAATTGGCAAATAATGCGTCATTAAGATCCTCTGTTTTAGCCGTTGAAGAGAATTCAAAGCGAGAGAAGCTAACACTTTTATAATGAACCCCAGCATTAAAAAAATGCCCGTTCTGTAGATGGAAGGCCCCCAGTAAATCAATTCCTGTGCGCTTAAGGGTCATATGATCTTCTTGCACGATTCCAATTCCTTCAAAATCCCACTTCTCTTTCGCATCATTGGTTAGCAGGGTAGAGGACGTCGAAATAAAGAACCCATATTGATCGCCAATTGCCGTATAGCCGCCGGATTTTTGCACGAGATTTGTTCCCGTGAAGCGGCTCTCAAAAGATTGACCTCCAAAATTATCGTCCGTTTCTGAATAAGTAAGAGTTTCAGAGCCTAAGCCGAGGTAGCTGTATGAATTATTTTTGAATTCGCTCTGAGCAGGACTAGTAATAATTAAACAGGCAAAGGCAAGCGAGAGTATAGAGGGAAGGGAGGGGGTCATGGGCATCCTTGCTGAAATTCATTGGCTTCATTAAGAGTAGACAGTAATGAGGTTGAATTAAAGCAAGGAGGAAAAGCTTTAGTTTACCATTTGGCGTAATGGTCTTCGGTAAAGCCCCAGACGCCATCAAGATGAATTAGCTCGCCATTGAGATTAATATCCCCATAGAAACGACCAAAGTGCTGGGTGAAATTTGAAGCAGCGAAGATTAAATTCATTTTCTCTTTACGTTGGCCAGCCGGTTCAAAGTGAAGGTTAATAATGCCGTCATTAGAGCGTAATGCCCAAGCATGATTATGATGATATCGGTCAAACTGGAAATCAACCATGTCAACCTTGTGTAATGTGCCATCTAACCACAAACCATTTTCGGTAAAACCAGTTTCATTAACCCCAGCCGCTAAATTAAAGCCTAGGCGGCGACCATCAGCGAGTTTGCAAGATAAGCTAGCCCAGTTCCAGGACGTCTCACGACGCATGTAGCCCGCGCTCCAATCAACGGAAGCCAGGGCGCCAATTTTTTCTAGGTCGAATTGCTCGTCTCCCCATTTGACGGTACCGTTACATACTAAAGCCGTCGCTTTCTGAGTGAAAACCCAGCCGGTATAACCAGCGCGGGCGCATACGGCTAGTGGGTCATAATTTGCGGATTCGTCGATGATAGCATCAACTTTAAAGCCCCCTGCAAGCTCGACATTAACGGACCTTAAGCGTGGAGTATTAGTTGCTTTAATGACAACCTTGTTGGATCCTTTAATAAATGTCGCTGAGCCATCGTTAGGTTTGGGACTCATGCTGGTATTGCGGGCAAGGGGTTGAATGAAGCTGAATTCTTCAAATTTTTCAGTTTCAGGGTGATAAGCGTAGACAAAGCAATTACTGGCAAATTTTAAATCGACGATCGCGATACCTACGATCAATTCAGGGCTGGTTAGGCCAATGAACTGAAATTGATTGTACTTTAATTTTTTTGCCAATTTCCCCAGGCGTTTATCCATAGTATTACGCAAATCGTAATCCATGTGATTGATTTCACCGATGCTATCGGGGAAAACACCAAAGCTTGGTTGGCCATCTTTATTGATCAGTACTTCTTTAGCCATAAAAGGCTCCTGCGCCAGCAATATTTTTATAATTGCTGATCATTCTGGCAGATACTAATTGGATTGACCATGGTTCAGTTCGCCATCTAGGGTGGCGTAATAAGTCACCGAAAGGGATTAATTACCAGTTGAATGCTTGGCGAAGGGAAGCCAGGGTATCTTGATCCGCTTTAAAGCGCAGTTTTAAATACACGCCATGGGCAGTGTAGTTAGCTGCAGAGAAATCATTATCAACAAAGCCTTCGAAGTTATAGCCAATACTTGTCCAAAGATTCTTCATTGGGCGAGCACCGACTGATAAGCCGTAACTATTCTGTTGTTGCTCGCCAGAGTTTAATAATTCTCGGCCATGAGCGCCAATATCCCACAAATCGCTGATTTGATGACGCCACTCGCCGGCTAGATAATGTACAGTTGCGCTGTAATCATCGTTGCTATATTGATCTAAATTGCGTTTAAAACCATATTGCATCGCAAGCTGGTTATGACGATTAAACTTCCAGTTTAGGTGGGCATTATTAATGATACGGCGACTTTGGTCGGTACCTAGACTACCCTCAGTGGAAAGTGAATCCTGTATCCAGCGCGTTTGTAATAACAGAGCAAAAGGCTGTTTGCGCGGGCGAATGGCAAAGTCGAGAGTAGCATTAAAATTCTGCTCGAACCCAGGGGTCGTTGTTTGCTTATACCAGTCCATGCTGCCACCGATGGCCATTGCACTATTGAGAGGGTGATAAAGGCTCGAATGGGCACTATGGGTCTGACTGCTTAAGGCGATACGACGCTCTAAGCGATTTGTCCATTGCCACTGCTGTGAGCGATAGCCCCAGCCAGTACTTATAGCATGAAAATCTTCGCTGGCACTTTGCTCTGCGGGTTGGGCTTGTTCAAGGTTTTTACTCTGGTTAAAGCCAAAGCTCACTAACCAATGCTCATCAACTTTCCAATCGTGACTCAGGCCGGACTCAGAATATAAGCGATAACCATCGTTTTGAGTTTCTTGCACTAACGATTGCTCAACTTGGCCACCTTGCCAAGGTTGAGTACGAAGACCGAGTGAGGAACGCTCTAAATTGTTGCCATTAAAAGAGCGTTCATAATCAGCAAAGGTCGAAAGAGAATCCGTCCAGCGGTATTCGGCACCTAATTTAATACGATCATTTTCTTCACTACGCTCCGTGATGTCGGTCGTTGCGTTAATGTTTAAACGTAAATCTTGATTCAATACTGGCGCACTAGCCCCTAAGCTCAATTCATCAACAAAACGAATACCTTCAGAGGTTTCTTGCATACTTGAACGTAAGCCCGCATTCACTGAACTACTATCGGTGATTTTATGCGTCCATTCTGCAGCCGCTTGTTGTTTATCCAGGCCACTAGAGATTTCAGTTTGATAAAGCGTATCCAGCTTAAGTTGATCTTGTTCGGTTAAATATAAAGCCGCGCTAATCCCGGTTGATTGCTGGTCTAAATCAGCTTGGTTTTGTTGATCAAGGCCAAAATTTTGATCGATACGCTGACTATATGCGCTGATTTCTGCGTCTGAAGTGCGGAATTTTGCTTCTACTTTCTTAGCGCTTGAGCTATCTGAATGACTTGGGTGAGTTTGTGCAATTTCAGCAGATACCGTGAGGTCTCCTAATTCAATTTTGGCATCAAGACCCGTGAGCTGGTTAGTCTGTTCATTTTTGTCTTCGTCGATGACGGTAACTCCGGCAGTAATTGCTTGATCGAACAGCTTGATTCCTGCACGGCCACCGACTAAATGACCTCCAGTTGGATTCTCGGTTTCATAATCTACTACGATAACAATCGGGTTAAACGCATTATCTGTACTGGCGATTGGAGACTTGAAGTACAAATCACCGTTGTTATAGTCGAGACTATAATCTAGATGACGCTTTAACGTTTTAGTGCTCAGAATAATCTGGTTATTTAGTCGTTCTCGAGTCTCTATGCGGATGGTTTCAGAGTTTGGAATAATGAAGTTATTGTTCAGCTGATAAAGGCCCGATGTGCCATTGCCTTGAATTTCATCGCGGACAAAACTCGAGTCGGCCTCGCTTGCAAATCCTGATAATTCTATAAGATCATTTTGGTAAACAACCTGAGCACCAGTTAAGTTGCGAACATAGCGAGACAGTTTGGTTTTATCTAGGCTGGTATTGAAATCACCATAAAGTGCGTAGAAACGTTCTTTTTCGATTTTTATATACAGTTTATCGCCACTACTTGCATCTTGGCCTTGTTGGCTCGCATCAGCATAAAGAGTGTAGTATTCACCGGGCTGTACTAAGGTTGCAAACGGTGTTGTTTCTTTTTTAGCAGAGTCATAAGCGGTGGTTAATAAATAGTCCCCGGGAATTTGGCCTTTTCCATAAAAGGCAAGACGCCCTTGATGGAAGATGTTTTCATCAACCAAACCATTTGAATTGCGGCTGCTATTACTACTTGCCGCATTAGCCCCTAGGGATAAATCGCCTAAACCAACTAGAATCCAATCGCGTGGAGAAGGTTTAAGCCATGAACGTACTTCATCAGTAAGATCATTATTATGATTAAAAGTTAGTGTTAACTCACCGGTATGGGTCGTGGGTTGTAAGCGAATAAAGGCGATACCATCGCCTTCGACACGATAGCTTAACTTATTGGTATCGTTCAGCGGATTGATATCGTATTCACTACGCTGAAGTAATTGATACGGCTCTGAAATTTGAATTTCACCTTGTGTATTCTTACGTACCGGGTAACCATTTTTGTCTTTAAAACGAACGGCAATAATCGGTACCTGAATACCGTCGGCAATCAAAGTACTCATTTCTGGCAACATTTCAGCTTGTGCAGGAGCACCAGAGAAATAAACGCTGTGGTCAATATAGTCGATTACATTTTCATCACGATCTAAAATCTCAGCGACAAACTGGTTTTCGCCTTCTTCAATATTAATACCACGCCATTCACTCACCGAGATAGCTTTGCCATTAGCGCGCTTAATGCCCTCAAAATAAATACTATGTACCGGTACACCATTTAGGGTTAAGCGAATACGGTTATTCTTTGGGTGTTGAACGAGAATATTCGTTGCAGAAATATCAGGGCTGTAGCCTTCTGGTGGCCATACCCAATTCTTTTCAATACGTTTGTTCTTAAACCAAGCATCATTAATAGTGGGTTGTTGTTTCACAACGATTAAGTCTTCTGGATTACCCGCAGCAGTTGGCTGGTATAAATCTAATCCAGGAATGAGGGTTTCTGTTTGAGCAAGTTGAACATCGACATCTAAGCTGGCTAACGCCACCTCTGGTGTCGCATTCAATACACGAACTTCAACGCGACGGTTTTTGGCTCGGCCTTCACGGGACCCATTTGAACTTAAAGGCGCTGTTTTACCTAAACCCGCAATTTTAATCTTCTCTATTGGAAGGTTAATTTGTTGCGAAATATATTCGGCCACGGCTTTGGCGCGGGCTTCGGATAAAGCTTGATTGTCTGCGTAGATATGACGGTTTCGCTTAGCAATGCGTACATTATCCGTGTGCCCTGTAACAGAGATTTCTAAATCTTTTAAACCGTCTAGCGCAAAGATAACGTCGGATAAATTATTTTTATCTTGTGCCGTTAATACATTGGACAAGGATTCAAACTTAGGGTTTTTTAACGGATCCGCATTGCCATTCGCTGGCGGAATAAATAAATTAACTCGAGTTTCTGCTAAAGGCGTGCTGTCTTTTAGCAGAGGGCCTATTTCATAGTGCAGAATAGCTCTAGCAGAAAGCGTTCCTTTTTTAGCATTTGAGCCAATGAACGCGGTGAATTTTATTTCGTGAGACCACTCTTTTGGTTTGTCACCGATATGAACAAAAACATTGTTGCCGTGGTAATCATACGGATGAGGCTCGCCATCTAAGGTGAGGCTGCCTGGTTTCATACGCACACCATTCGGTAAGCGAATTTCTTCAATTACTTTATTTAAGGCAACACCAGAGCCACCAATATTAGCGGTATAAATGATCTTTTGAGTGACAGGGGTCGATAAGTTTGACGATTTCTCTTCTTCGGACAGAGGTTCTAATTCATTCAATAGCGTCTGTAGTACATCCCCACGTTCAGGCTTTCTAGGCTGAACATGGAAGTCTGCGCGCCATAATGTACCTGGCTGTAAATCTATAAATTGAGAGTAGCTTTGACCTGCGTGGAAGAATTCGCCATCACAGGTCGATAGTTCAAGGTAGGGTGGTAACGTGGTTGTATCCAGTTGAATTACGTGAGCACCTGGAGCTATACCTTCAAAGTGCCATTGGCCTTCTTCATCCGATACCACATAGCGACCATCTTCCATTAATAATCGGACACCCGATAATCCTTCGGCGTCTAGGTTACCAGCGCAATCATCAAGAATAATACGGCCAAAAACTTGAGCATGCTCACGCATGAAATCATCTTGTATCTGAATCATGGCGGTGGCGATGTTTGATTTTAAAATGGGGTGTTGTATTTCAGCTTGGTTGGTTAACTTGCCATTAGCGGTAGCGGATACTTGTGTGACATAAGAAATATTAACGACTTCAAGTGAACCGAGTGTCGGGAAGTTAAGGGTGATTATTTGTCCATTATCACTCACTGTCACTTGATCACTAATGTCATTATTTACTTTAAGAGAGCCGGCAATGAATTTTAGGCCAACAGGCAGTGTATCAACCAGTTGGATGTTGGTAATATCAGATTCAATATTGGTCAGCTTAATTGTGAATGGAACATAGTCCCCAATACCTGCCGTGGTTCGGCTACTGGATTTATCTAATAAAATTCGATCAGATAATGGATCTAGTGGTATATCCGCATTCAGCAATAAATTCTGCGTTGTATTGTTCAAACCACGAGATAGATTAGTTAATAAGTAGGGAGCCGTTGGTAACGTTTGAATTACCTGGTCATTGGTTTGTGATGGAAAGCGGAAAGCAAACGAGTTATTAACTTCTATACGATAATCACCATTGGTAACATAAGGAAAGCGATAGCTACCGGTAGGGAAATCATAACTTTTTCCGCTGCTATCTTGAACATTACTCCCAGAAATAATTTCAGCTGGAAAGTTACTGGTGCCATCATCGCCATAAACTTGAGCCAGCTGGCCTGTATTGTTATCGATTAGGCGAACTGTAACCCCGTCAATTAAATCGCCAGTATAAGCATTGAATACTCTGCTATAAGGATCAAATTTTAATAATTTATTTAACGAGTCTTCTTGATCTTGTTGGTCTTGGTAATTGATGGCGAGAATACTTGCTGACGTTAGCGCAAGGTCGCAGTTATTAGGGTTACTATTATCATTAGACGACGTTTGAATAATACCGACAAATTCTCCGCTATCGGTTGTTGTTTCACGTAAAACCAGCTCTTCAGAATCGTTTGGGTTGGTAGACGTGAGTGTAACTGTGACAGTATCAATTTGGTTGCTGTCAACATTTTCATCTAAATCAATAATACGAACGATTATAGGGTTACCTGCTTTAAAAACTTCACTTTGCTGTGATGGAATGTCAGAAGGTAAGCTTAATGCAGAGCCATTAGCATAAGACAGGTCGGTATTGATGATACTGGAATTGCTCGAGCTGCATTCAGATTGTATTAAGGTTAAATCTTTATCCGAATTAGAATTTGTTACAGGGCCCCATACGTCAACGGCTGCAGAAGTCCCCGGAGCGCCGGGTGCTTTATCACCAGATGATTCAACAACAAAAGGTGCGCTATCGGATTTTGAGAATGAAAGACCGTTATACCGGTACATTACTGACGCATCACTATCTAGGATGTCGCCAGTTTCTAATGAATGTGTAGGTAGACTGATGAATAAACAGAATAGTACAAACACACTTATAAGTTGTTTCATTGCCAAAGCATTAAACAACTTATAGGTGAATTCGCTTTTACAGGTAGAGAGTTTTGAGTTATTTAAGACGAGCTCACGCCCCCCAGAGCGTGAGCTCTGGAGTGCGTGAGAGCGAAGTAAACTTAATAAAGACATTAAGGTAACTTAACCGTAAATTTGATGACTGCTTCACCATAAGTTGCGGCATCAGCAACATCAGTTGCTGCAGCAATAGTAATATCTTCAAAAGTTAAGGTGGTGATTCCTGTCACGCCATCAACAGAAGGAGTAATAACTATATCAACTCCATCAAGAGTGTAGGTTTCTACATATGCATCTGAGAAGTCAAACACGGCAGGTACTTCATCCGTTAAGTCAACATCATTAGCAGCAATTAAACCAGAGTTAGTGATTGTCAATGTATACTCAACCACTGCACCAGGTATGGCTTTAGGTTTTGTGGTGCCGTTAACTGGATCGGATAATATAATTACACTTTTAACAAGTGCGATATCAGATGCCGCTACAATAAACTCTTGAGTATTATCTAATTCAACAGAAACACCATCAGCGTTTAAAAGATCGCTAATAGTGATAGTTTGAATGACGCCTTCATTCCAGTCGACAGTTGATGGAGTTGCTGTAATCTGATCCCCAGCATTAACGCCCGTACCTATGTCGGCATTATTAGCAGGTTCAACAGCAATGATATTTAGTGGAGTGAAAATTTGGTCGCCACTATCCGCATCGTTAGGTACAGTCAGTGTAACCGTAATATCAACGGTAACTGGAGTATTTGCATTACCGGTGGCCAGAGGGATGATCGCAGCAGTGTCTGTGCTATCAACAGTTATTACTGTTACTCCATCTGTTGGATCTACATAAGAGTATGTAGTTCCAATAGGAGGGACAGTTAACTGAAAACTAATCGGTGCGTTACTGTCATTTTGAATAGTATAAACAGTGACTGCGTTATCACCTGCATTAACGACCACAGGATCTGTAGCCGTTTGGTTATCAGTAACAGAGAAAATAACTTTCCTGTCTACTTTAAATTCTACAGTATTACTTGTTTCATCAATATCAGTGCCATTCACTTGATATTTTAAAGTTGCAGTATTGCTGATGTCTGTACCAAATAAGGTATCAAACTCAGTAATATCATAATCTGCAGCAAAAGCAGGCAATGTCATTGCCGAGCTAGCAGCAATCAACGCGAGAGTTTTTAATTTCATAGCTTTTTCCTTTTCTCTTAAATTCTAATTATTTAATTTTTACAATGTACTGAACAGTAGACGAAGCGCCTGCTGCCAGAGGTGTACTTAGTTTCCAGCGAACTTGTGTAAAATCCGCGGCTTTTGCCTGCACACGTTTGCCTTCTTTATTCACAAAAAGTTCAGCAGGCTGTGCGAAGGTTTTTCCGTTATCTACAGAAAATTCGATGCTAGTATTGAGGCCCTTAGCAGAGTCTTGAACATAAATAGTATGCTCAGGAATTGGATTCGCGATAACGATATCCGCAGCGGGTTCAGTACCTTTGTTATTGACTTCAATTTGGTAACCAACACGTTCGCCAGGTAATAATTTATCTGGTTGTTGCCATTGGTCTTGTTTACTACCGTCTTCGTTAGTGATGGTGACCACTTCAAATACGGTGTTAGTAAGCGTAACTTCTGCACTTGCCGTTAAGCTCATAAGAGTGAGACTTAATGCGAGAGTGATATTTTTAAGCATGCTGATTACCTCCTAAAGTAAGTTAATTAAAATTAATTATTAATCGTAGCATCTAGTAAAATAGCGTATTCGCCGATGGCTAGATCGCCAAGACTTACTGTAATTGACTGCACACGCCCAGCAGCATTACTTGAAGTCGATGCGTTATCTAGTGCATCAGCTGCATCAGTTAAAGCAGCGAAATTTGAATACACTACAGGCGTTGCAGCAGGCAGCGTTGGTGCAATGTAAGTTGGAGTATTGATCGTGCTTCCAGCTGCACTTTGAACTCGCATGCTATCAGCAATGTAGGTCATGTCTGTGGGGATAATATCGCTAATGCTCAGAGCTGTAGCACCATCGTTTTCTACAGAAACTTTAATGAAGTAAGTGACTACGGCCCCTGGTATTTTCTGATCGGTGATTACGTTCGTACCTGTATTTGAGATTAATGCAGTTGAACCAAGAATTGTCTTGTTAATATTCACGACTAAGGATTTGCTTGAATCAAAATAAGTTACTGTTAATTCAGTACTCGCATCACTACGACCTTGTTCAGCAGCAACGATAGCATTTGTTGAGCCTTCGCCCGCAGTAGGGATCACTGTACCAAAAGAAGATTCTCCCGCTTTTACACCACCGGCTTCAGTTTGGGATACTGCAGTTAGCAACAATTCAGATTTCGTATTTAAGGCAGAACCATTAGGAACATCGGTTACGATGTAAACAGTAATGAATTCATCATTAACAATGCTGATATCTGTACCAGTATAAAGTTGTTCGTTGATGCTGTTTGGGTCAAAGCCATCCGGAGTAGGGCTTGTATCAAAGTAAACTGTTAGATCACTATTTGATAATGGTAAGCCGTTATTAGCAGAGTTAATGCTGTCCAATAATTTGAATAATTCGGGGCCATTACCCGTGTTCGTTACGGTATAAGCAATCGCAACATTTTGATCGCCGTTAGTAATGTTGTTGCTTGCATTTGCAGCGGTTACGTTTACGTTGATGATTTCATCGACATTAAAGCTAACACTGGCTTGTTCACTATCAGCGCTTCCACCACGAGTAAAACTAACTGTTGCCGTATTGCTAATCGCTGTGCCTGCATCGGTACCAATTGCTAATACATTTGAACTCATAAACGCAGAGCCCGCGATTAACGAGGATGTGACTAATGTTTTAATACTGTTTCTATTCATTATTTTTTCCTTAATAAAGTGTTAGCTATTGAAGCTGAACTCGAAATTTAATGGTGAATTGAGTTTCACTTTCTCCAACCGTTGGGGCTAGAAAAGTGCCTTTGGGATTAATTCTAAAATGGGTGATATTTTTGTCTGTCCCAGACGCGTCGGCTACCGGGCTGTAGTTAAAGTCAGTGCCATTATTATTTGAGAATTCAATATCATCACTACTGCTGCTAAGGCTGATGAAGTTATAAGTTAAGCCACTGGGGGAAGATACTGGCTCTACATAAATTGGGCCGGTTCCTGCTATTCCAGTAAAGTCGGCCACTGACATGGCCGTATTTTGGGGAGTACTGTCATTAATCCAGATTGAGTTATTTTGCGCTGTCCCAGAGCCTGTATTTATGGCAGTCAATGTATAAGTTAACAGTGCGCCTGGTAGTGCTTTAGAGTAATTGTTAGTGGAACTCGCACCATGAATTGGGTCAGAAAATACTTCGACAGATTTTGTGATCTGGATATTAGGAAGTGGGGCGCTTATATTTAGAATCAATTCACTCGTATGATCAATCTCATCTTCTACACCTTCCTTTGCGGTAATCGCTATTCTCCAGTCGCCTAGCACTGCGTCAGCTGGTATTGAATAACTGAAGGTATATGATTTTTCGGCATTCCCTGAATCAGAAGCTACGAGCATATTGCTATTGGAAACGTGAACGGTTCCATTCGTATCGGTGATCGTAATGAGTGCTGAAGTGATATCAAATGACCCAAACGGATCACTAACCGCAGCGTCAATAGAAATATTCGTATTGGCAGTAGCGCTGTTTATGCTTGTTAAAGTCGCGTCATCGGTGATTTCAATATTATCAATATTTATCACAGTAGCCGCAGGAAGGCTGATCAAGCTAAAGGGAGATACTGAGTCTGAATTATTAGTATTCGGATCTATCGAATAGACTCTGAGGTTATCTTCAGCGTAGTCTGAATTGTTATTAATGGTTATTGATAAACTATCTCCCGCTTGAATATTGGGGAGTGAAGTTAACGGGATTGAAAATTCGAATAAAGCAACGTTGTCTCCACTCACTCCAGTCGACGGTACGGTAATGCTTCTATTAGTACTGCCTATGCTTATGTTGTTGTGCAATAAGGTCAGGGTGACTGAGTGACCCCAAGAGCCAGACGAATAGCTATTTTGAAGAAATAAATAGGCGTTTACAGTTGAGCCTGAAAAACGGAATTGCTTTTTAAACTCCGGTGTTATTGTCCAATTTTGTTCTGCCGTGTCCGCTAATGAGATGAAAGATGAGGATGTTGGTTGAATACGTGAAATAGTATTCGATTGTCGAATATATAAAGGTTTATTGCCCGTGGCTGGGTTGGTTGGTCTAGAAACGTACACGGTCGGTGCTTGTACTGAAGTATCGTTAATACCCAGGTAAGTAATGGTCGCGGTATTATCAATTGCGGAATCCATGGGTACTGACGCATTAATCGTTGCATCGAGAATGACGGATACTGTTCCATTGGCGCTGATATTAATATTAGAGACAGACACTTGGCCATTGCCATTATTGCCAGCGGGGGCTTGAAGGCTCTCGTCTGTAGCTCCAGTAGGAATGGATACAACATTGAAAGAAGATATATTGGCCGGTAAGTGGTCAACTAAGCTAATCGCATTTGCAGAAACACCATTCGATTCAATAATGTCTATCTGGTATCTAAGCAAGTCGCCACCTTGCACATTACCACCATTAATATCTGTGACTTGTTTTATCGAGGTTGAAAAGTTTGGGGATACAATGGCGTAGTTTTTTGTGCTGGTATTATTACTAAGTACATTGTCAAATTCTATACCGATGACGGTTGGTGCTAGTGTGACGTTATTTGCGGTGTTAGCAGCAATATCAAATGTTAAATTCAGCTCAGTTGCGGTATTAGATTCTGAAATACTATTAAGATAAGTACAAGTGACGTTGCTAGCAGATTCTATGCAGTTCCAATTACTCGCGGAAAAACCTTTAAGGGATAGACCTGCTGGCAGAGGTAAGGAGATACGAGTATTTGGCGGAGCCGTATTCGGGCCCATATTGCTGACATTAATAGAAATCGTCCCTTCGCCGCCTCGGTTAAAGGCGCTTGGGCCTGTTTGTTGTACGGCTAAATTGGCAACCGGTTCATTGGGGACGCTTATTAATTCGGCCGTTAAAAACACAGCGTCTTGACCCGAAGAATATGAGGTATTAACGCGGGTGGCCCCTGGGACCAATAAATTGCCAATATCGTACTCATCAATATCAACGCCACTGGTTGACCCTGTTACATTGGAATAGCCATTGAACTGGTTATTGGACGGATTATTACTATCCGTAAGATCAACATTTTCAAATTTTAAAGACTCAACTTGGCCATTAAGGCCTTGTGAATTGCCATTATCGCCTTCCCAGGTAATATGAGCGTGCTTGCCACCAAGAGAAGAAGGGGAGGAGGCAATGACAAAATTGTCCGGACTTAGGTTAAAGCTTGAACCCCAGAAGCTTTTGAATCCATCGAATACATTGATAACCCGTAAAGGTTCGTTATCTTGTTCATAAATGATTGCTAGAGACCAACCTGCATAAGCACCACCTGAATTGCAATAATTTCTAGAGCCGTCAAAGGTAACGCCGGAAACTTGATAGCTCGTCGATGAATTATTTGAAACCAAAGAAGTTACTTCAGCTTTAGAGCTAAAGTAGTTCCGACCATCAAAAGCTTCGGTATAGCTGATGTCGGCATTAACGGTTTGTCCATTTAACGTGACGTTACTATCGATATTGCCTGAACCAGACCAATATAAATATGCGGCTTGAATCGTGGAGTTTATAGGCAAATTGATTGTGCCAGATGAACTTCCACCATTAATCTGGCGACACGTATTGTTTGCGTTTCTGAGGGTATTACCGGTTAGTTCAAATGATATGTTGCCAGCAAAACTGTGGCGTAATATGACGTCTTCTGCTTTTGCGAAAGAAGAAATTAGAAGGAGGCTAAATATTACAGTGAATAGTTGTTTACTCAATTTACCTAGGCTCAGCGAAGCCACTGTACGGTTACCGTACAGTTCTTGCTTTTTAACTAGGTGAAACTGAATGAATGGCACTAGTGTCTCAATATGTCTAATTGAACAGGAGTAGATTCTATTGTTTGTGCTTTTTTTAGTCAATTTAACGGCTATTAAGAATACTGCTTTCTTAGGGAGGGTAACTCTATAAATTTATTGATGTTTTACATTTGGCTATTGAATTTTGACGCACTTTTCATCCAGTAACTTGATAAGTAAGTAATTAATGACAGTTTCTGTTGAAAGGTGGATAAATTGGATACGAAAACGACAAAGATTGTCACTAGAATGGAATATGTATATATATGTAATGAATTGTTAAATGCGTAACTTTTTTTATGAAAAGATGGCTTTCTGTAATTTTTTCCCTTAATTATTAGTTTTGTCGCCAATAAAACGTCTCACTAATTAGGGAGGGTTCACTGTTTTATAGCGCTCTCACTTCAGGTACAGTTAAGTCATTATAAGTACAAAAATACTATGGCCTAAGCCTTCACCATTTTGGAATACTCATGTCAGAAATTAAAAAATACCCTGTAAAGGAATATATTGGTTCAACCGCATTAGTGGATGATGACCAGTATGAAGCCATGTATAAACGCTCAATCGAAGATTCAGAAGGCTTTTGGGCGGAGCAGGGCAAACGTATTGATTGGATTCAACCCTTTACTCAAGTGCGTGATGTTTCGTTTGATGAGCACAATGTTGATATTAATTGGTATAAAGACGGAACATTAAATGCCTCAGCAAACTGCTTGGACCGTCATTTAGAATCTCGCGGTGATCAAACAGCGATTATTTGGGAAGGGGACGAGCCGACCGATGATCGTTCAATTACTTATAAAGAATTACACGCAGAAGTCTGTCAATTTGCTAATGCATTGAAAACTCAAGGCGTACGCAAAGGCGATGTCGTGTGTATTTATATGCCTATGGTGCCACAAGCTGTTATGGCGATGTTAGCTTGTGCTCGAATCGGCGCCGTACACTCTGTGGTATTTGGTGGCTTTTCGCCGGATGCATTAGCGGGGCGTATTGATGATAGTAATGTAAAGGTTGTAATCACCGCCGACGAAGGTGTGCGTGGTGGTAAAACCGTGGCGCTTAAAAAGAATGTCGATGAAGCTCTAACGCACCCAAGCGTGAACACGGTTGAAAAAGTCATCGTTATTAAGCGTACGGGAGTCGATATCGCTTGGCATAAAACCCGGGATATCTGGTATCACGAAGCTATAGCACATGAATCAAAGCAATGTCAGCCTGCTGAAATGCGCGCGGAAGATCCATTATTTATTTTGTACACCTCT
>PJEL010002181.1_pt1 | contig 18417 bp, 16 predicted proteins | sample 1853271 | NCBI WGS metagenome assembly PJEL01 (sample SAMN08108733, study PRJNA415343) | Invertebrate metagenome, whole genome shotgun sequencing project. | host: Globobulimina | place: Sweden: Gullmar Fjord | collected 2015-08
GCATGGGTATGAAAAATACCTTCAATTTCACTGACACCGATTCCCAGGGATAGTAGTGTCTGAAAAACGTTTGGACCGGCATCGATCAAAAATATTTTTCCTTGAAACATCAAGATACTACTCATGCAGGGGCGATTCATATCCCACCCGTCTCCTTCCCCGGAATGAATGATACTGAAATACCCACGTGTGATATTATGAAATCCAAGCGGGTAAGGCGTTTCATAGCTGAGACCTGGTTGCAGATTGAGATCCACATCAACTGATTCTGTCTGATATGTGAATCTAAACACATTTGGGCTCAGCCGTTGAATGGTGACGCCGCTTTTGAAAGCAACCGGCTTGTCTTTAAGAATGATCGTATCGAGCAGTTCATGACTACTTTTGATTTCCCCGAAGGCGAATTTCAACTTGAGGCGCATCAAATCCCGGGCTTCATTTTTGGGAATTCCGGTCGCCATGATCTCATCTTCCGAGATCAAGCCGTAATTTCCCCGATAAATATATTCCATCTGGGAGGTCACCTGCTCTTCGTTACCGATCAGAATGGGTTTTTTCCCCTCATTGTTCGGGTGACCCGGTAGAATCATGCCCTGTCTGTATAACATCTGTAGAACCGGGAATTCAGACATATTGGCGATATTGTCTTCCTGCACCATCGTATCAGAGAGCAGAATGGCGTTAGGTCCAGTTTCGCAGGATACGCCATTTTTTTCTGTGGTCACGATCAAACCTCTTTTAGTCAAGTGCTTGACACTGTCTGGCGGACATCCACACATCACGTATAGTTTGGCTTCAGGTATTTCAACCCAGTAAATGCCGTTACTGACCTTGATTTTTATAATCTTTGACATCTGGTTTTTCCGATTTGATGTTCATTTACTAAAATTGAATTATCATTCCAATTCTATATCTTTCTTTTCCTAACAAAAAAAAACCACTCAGGCCATACACAAAAAATTAAATGCTTTTCAACTGTCCTGCCTGTTTACTATCAGGAATTTTGGAGACAGTAACACTCCCTATTATTCAGCCTGCGATCTATTACTCGAATGAGTCAGATTGTTTGCTACCAGTAGCAACAGAGCATCATCTACTTGACACTGTTTTTGTAGAAACATTTTCACGCCACCCTGCTTTTGCAGATATGTGAGAAAATGTTTCATGCGCCCATATTTTTTCGGGTCCAGTGAAGTGGTTTTTCGATAATCACACTCAATCGCGGTCAGCATCCGTTCGTTTAATAGGTCGTTTTGCTCTGCCACCAGCCCTACGATCAATGCCGCAATCGCGCCAGTCCGATCTCGACCGGCGTCGCAATGGAGCAGGGTTTTCTTTTCCTGTGCAATTTCCTGGAAGATTCCATCGAGGAAAGCACAGGCCGCAGTTCTCATATTTTCATCATCCCAGGCTGCTGGGAACTCCAGGTCATTCAGTTTGACATTTTTATTGTAGTAACGACCAATTGTTTTTCCGTTGTCTGCCTGGCAAAAATATCGTTCTGCTTTTTTAGGTGAGTAGTTCAGTGAAAAGATCGTATCCGGATTTCCAACTCCGTCGCAACTCCAGCCGGAAAACCAACCGGCTGATCGCAGCATGATGTCAGTTCGAAAAAAAGGTTTTCCCAAACATTCGTTTAGGCTGACGCCAACATCTCTAAAATTATAGTCATGATAGAAACCTTCCCAGCGGACAGCCAGCTTTTGTCCATCGTCGGAATAGCTGAGGCTTCTAACTTTTATGCCAATTAGAAATAGGGTCAGGCAGATGAAGGCGATGCCAAGCAGGGTAGCGATTTTTTTCATTTGTCAATTTCCTCCTTACTAATTCTCTTCGGTTTCAACAGGCTGTGTCAACAGGCTGTTTCATTTTCCAAAAGGTCCCTTTTTCAATTCATCTTTTTACTGCATTGCGCTAGATTATATATGAGTCGGCTTAGAAATTAGTTCACATTCTGTTTGCAAAACGTCCGGCATTAAGGACTTTTGCAAACAGACTATGTGAAATTATTTATAAACGATCTCTATGAAGTTATTTTTTAACGACCATTAAGGGTTTGGGAAACAGGAAATGACAAAAAAACGTATCATTGTGATCGGCGGTGGACCTGCAGGTCTGATGGCTGCTGGAAAAGCCGCTGAAAATGGAGCTGAAACGCTGCTGTTGGAAAAAATGACGCGGCCGGGGCGTAAACTTGCCATTACAGGCAAAGGACGCTGCAATCTAACCAATATCGCCGATATCACCGAGTTTTTATCTCATTTTGGCCGGAATGGCCGTTTCCTTAGACAGGCTTTTCATGCCTTTTTCAATACTGAATTGATGGCATTTATGCAGGAGCATGGCCTGGAACTGGTCACAGAAAGGGGTGGTCGGGTTTTTCCTGCTGCAGGCAAAGCACAAGCGGTAGTAAAACTACTGACCGATTGGGTTCGTCGTTGTGGTGTCGAAATTCGCAACAGCTCTCCGGTTGAAAAAATATTAACCGACGGCCAGCGTGTCACAGGTGTGAGGACTGGTGGCAAAGAGATTCAGAGTGATGCTGTCATTCTGGCCACCGGCGGGGCCTCCTATCCGGCAACCGGATCAACCGGGGACGGTTACCAACTGGTTAAGCCCTTGGGGCATCGGATCGTCCCAATCCGGCCGGCACTGGTTCCTTTAGAAACCAAAGGCGATATCGCCGGAAGAATGACAGATCTGAATCTTCGTAACATCGGTGTGCGTCTGCTGATTAATGGTAAGAAAAAAGCTGAGGCTTTCGGAGAACTTGTTTTTTCGGACTCTGGTCTTACCGGTCCAGTGATTCTGATGCTGAGTGGTTATGCTGTGGATGCACTTATGGCAGGGGAATCGGTCGGTCTCTCAATCGATTTGAAACCTGCTTTGGATGAGAAAAAGCTGGATGCAAGGCTTTTGAGAGATTTTATGTCTCGGGCCAAAGAACCTGTTTCAAGTATATTGCGGGGACTGTTGCCGATGAAAATGGTGCCTGTTTGTCTGGAACAGACCCAAATTCAACCTGAAAAAACAGGTTCAACGATTTCTGCAAAAGAACGACGTCGTTTGAAAACCTGGCTCAAAGGGTTTCAACTTGAAGTCACAGGTTATAGACCATTTTCTGAGGCCATTATCACTGCGGGTGGTATTGATACCAGGGAAGTTGATCCACGGACGATGGCTTCGAGACTGCAAGAGGGGCTTTATCTGTCGGGTGAGATTCTTGATATCCAGGGCAATACTGGCGGTTATAATCTCCAGGCCGCTTTTTCAACCGGTTGGTTGGCCGGTATATCAGCAAACAGGGTTGATATTTCCGATTAAGAAAAACCAAGATTTCCCATATTTATCCTGTCAGTCTGAAACGAAGGCACTGGCAGGAGACAGGAGGAACCTTCAAGAGTGTAAGATATTTTTGACTGCATCCAGATGCAAGCCGGCCTTTTCCTCTATCAGCTTCATAATATGGTCTTCACTTTTGGTTTTTGGGCGCTTGCTTGAATTTGGGGGGCCCATTTTTGTTTTGATATGGTCCAATGTTTTTTCAATGATAACCTCGTCAATACCATTCAGTTCAGTCACATTCACTAGATCATCTACACTCAGCAGTAACAACTGGTCAACTGACAATATTTTGGCTTGAATTCCCTTCTTAAGAAAAAGCTTGATACGCATCGAATCCGTCATTCCAAAGCCCTTTTGGTTAAGGGTCGGCTCATAAATTAGTCAAGTGTTTCCCATTGGTCCAGTGTTTCGCCAGAAACACGTCGCCGGAAAAGGAAACACTTGGTTATTTATGAACGATCCCTAGATTTGTCGCGGTTCTTTAAATAGCCTGTATTGAGAGAAGCTATTTTATCAAAATTGACAATAAAGCCTACGTGATAATTTTTGGGAAAGTCAAATAAAAATTTCGAGTCAAACTGCAAACGTCAGTTTTTGTGTCGTGAATGCGTTTGGAAATATTATTAATTATCTGTTATATTAAATAATATTCTATTAGTATGAAATCAATTGATGTCGCGAAAAACTTTTCATGATGTCGCCAATTCAGATTGCAAGAGGGACCCTCTTGCCCTTGGTAAAGAGTTTTCAAGCAGAAATAGCTATCGACTTTTTTATAATTGACAGTTACTATTCGGTGTCAAAGGTTCATAACAACTACTAAACAGCGAACTTCCATGGCACATCATACAGCTAAAAAAGCATACACAGGTTTGATAGAACGACTGAACCGGTTTCCGCAGGGTGCGCCATCATCGGAGAGCCTGTATAAAATACTGGGAATATTGTTCAGCGCTGAGGAAGCTGAACAGGTCGCACAGCTCCCGATCAAACCATTTACAGTCGAAAAAGCAGCAGGAGTCTGGAAAACAGACGGCCTGTCCGCTCGAAAAATTCTGGAGAAGCTTGCCGGAAGAGCCATCCTGGTGGATTTTGAGATCAATGGAGAGCAACAATATGTTCTCCCCCCTCCTATGGCTGGATTTATTGAGTTTTCCATGATGAGAACCCGGGGGGATTTAGATCAGAAGCTATTGGGTGAGCTGTACTATCAATACCTGAATGTAGAGGAGGACTTCATTAAAGATCTTTTTCTGACCGGGGATACGCAGCTGGGTCGTGTCTTCGTTCAGGAAGAGGTTCTGTCTGCTGAAAATGCGTTGCATGTCCTGGATTTTGAGAGAGCCACGGAAGTCATTCATACGGCTTCCCAGATTGGGATTAGTACGTGTTACTGTCGACATAAAATGCAGCATGTCGGCAAAGCGTGTGATGCACCAATGGATATCTGCATGACCTTCAACACGACAGGCGAAGCTCTGGTGCGACATGGTCATGCCAGGGCGGTTGACGCATCTGAATGCCTTGATCTTTTGAGGCAGGCCTGGGAGGGTAACCTGGTCCAGTTCGGAGAGAATAATCGGGAAGGCGTTAATTTTATCTGCAACTGCTGCAGTTGCTGCTGCGAAGCTATGCTTGCCGCGCAGAAATTTGGTTTTATGCAGCCGGTTCACACTTCCGGTTTCATCGTAAAGAGCCTGAAAGAGGACTGCAAGGGTTGTGGGAAATGTCGAGATGTGTGCCCGGTTAATGCGCTTTCATTAATATCGGCTGGAGATCCGAAACAGCCACGTCGTAACCGGATTGAAATTGATGAGAGTATCTGCCTGGGTTGCGGGGTTTGCCTTCGCAATTGTAAGAATGAAACACTAATCCTGGAGCGAAGAGAGCAAAAGATCCTGACACCGCTGAACACGACTCATCGCACCGTGGTGATGGCCATTGAGCGGGGGACGCTGCAGCATCTGATTTTTGATAATCGGGTACTCTGGAGTCATCGTATGCTGGCAGCGGTTCTGGGTGTGATTCTGAAGTTGCCTGGAATAAAGCAGGTCATGGCGACCGAGCAGGTGAAATCTCGATATCTGGAAACACTCATCCGCAAACTGGATTAAGGGTCGGCTATGAACTCTCTTCTGACCAGACGATGCGGCCATCCACGACCGTCATTGTGAATGGAATGTCCTGCACCTCTTGCGGTTTAACCAGCCGTGGATCTTCCGCCATAATTGTAAAATCAGCCCGTTTTCCGATCTCAATGGATCCATTATCCATCTCGTCGAAAGAGAGATAGGCAGAACCCTGTGTGTACAAACGCAGCGCCTCATCCATCGTCAAGGCCTCTTCAGGAGCGAGCACCGCTCCTGAGGGGGATTTTCTCAGAACAGCCCCGACAAGTCCGTTTCTTGGATCCAGTAGTGAGACTGGACAGTCAGAACTTCCACCGATTTTAATGCCTGCCTTTAGCATACTTTTGAATGGATACAGTTGTTGGGAAAGATCCGGCCCAAATGCTTCAATAAATCCATCACCCAACTCGCTGAAAAAGACCGGTTGTACCGCAGCCAGAATACTCATATCTGCTGTTCGTTTCAGCAATTCCGGGTAAAGACAGCCGGCATGTTCGATTCGGTGTCGCAACGGGTTGGTGGATTGAGAACCCAGCACAGCTTCGAACGCATCAAGGGTATCGGCCAGGCCCGCATCACCTTGGGCATGAATGGCGATCTGATAGCCGAGGTCGTGAAATCGTTTCACATTTTCTTTCAGTTCGTCCGGGCTGTATATTTTGAGACCCGTATCATAAGGTGGTGTCAGGTAGGGTTTCACGACAGCAGCCGTCCGGTTTGACATGCCACCATCTGCAAATAGTTTGATCGGGCCGACACGCAGCATTTCCGAACCGAAACCTGTTTTAATCCCGGAATCGACTAATCCATCCGCCAGAGGAGCATAATTCATGGTATAGAGACGGGTATGCAGTCTACCTGCTGCCAAGGCCTCCTGATACATACTTAAAACCTGTGGAACCACCAGGGCATCGGCAGCGAAAACCAGACCTACCTCGGCAAATTTCTGTGAAGCAGCTTCAACAAATGTGAGCCGCTCTTCAGGGCCCATTTTGGCCAGATCTGCAAAAAAAAGGGTGTTGAAGACCCCCATCATGGCTTGATCATGCAGCACACCCGTGGGTTCGCCGGATTCTGGGTCCTTCTCAATCTTGCCTCCTTGTGGATCCGGCGTATCTTTGTGGATATCCATCAGTGCCAGAGCCTTGCTGTTGAGTGTGCAGGCGTGAAAAGAGGTGTGAAACAGAACCACCGGGTGATCCGGACTGACAGCATCCAGATCGCTGAAGTGGGGATGACGGTTTTCGGTCAGGAAATATTCAGCATAGCGGGAACCTTTGATCCAGTTTTCAGGAGCTGTTTTTTCAACTTCTGCTTTGACTTTAAGGAGAATGTCATCGATACAGGTGACCTGTGATGCCGAGAGATCGATGGCATTGAGCAGGTAGGCGATTATGGAAAAATGGTTATGTGCTTCCATAAAGCCCGGGAACATAACCGCTCCCTTGAGATCGATGAATTCTGTAGCGGTCCGTGACAGAATTTTTAGTTCTGCATCGCTGCCCAGTCCGGAGATCCGCCCGTTCTCGACCCCCACTGCTGAATAAACGGTTCCTGCTGAATCCAGAGAATTGATCCGTCCATTATAAAAAATCGTATCCATCTCCTCTCCTTTGAAGTTTGTTATCGATCAGTTTATTGCCTGGCGTTCAGGTCTTCAGGGATAATAAAGCCAGTGTCTCTTTGCTTGAATCCTTAAATCTTGACTTTCTAAATCGCTCCTCGTCAGGTATGGTATCTTAAACGAAGAGTTTAAAAGTTAAAAGCCTGAATTGTACAAAGTGGCGTTTATTCTCAAATCACAGGAGGAGCGATCCATGGCATTGATGAATGTAAACGGAGTGGAGATCAACACAGTCGAAAAAGGAGAAGGAGAAGCAGTTGTCTTTCTTCACGGTTTTACGGGGAGTCACGCTGACTGGTTAGGTCAGGTCGAGCAGACCGCTGCTCATTATCGAACGATCGCAGTTGATCACAGGGGCCATGGCCAGTCGTCGGCGCCGGAGTCCGAATCAGCTTATGCCATTAAAATATTTGCAGAAGATGTCTATGCTCTGCTCACCAAGCTGGGCATCAGCCGTTGTTGTCTGGTGGGGCATTCCATGGGTGGGTTCATGTCGCTGCAACTGGCTATCGATCATCCGGAACTGGTCAGGGGACTTGTGCTGGTGGATACATCAAGTGGAGAGTGGGACATCGCTCCCGGATATGCAGAATTCAAACAGAAGTTACATGAGTTGGCTCGAACTGAAGGGCTGGAAGCAGCTTTTCAACACGATGTCACATATAATCCTGTCCGGGTAGAGAAATTCAAGAAACACCCGGAGCTGAAAGAAGTGGCGCGGCAGAAGGTCCTGAACACCTCACTGTCTGGTTATATCCATGTCAGTAACAGTTTTCAAGCCTGGCCACCCGTGACTGATCGTCTGCATGAGATAAAGGTTCCTACTCTGATCGTCCTCGGAGAGGAAGATACCGGGTTTATTCGACCTTCAAAGATCCTGAACGACCAGATAACCGGTTCGGAACTAGTCGTAATCGAAAATGCAGGCCACAATCCCCACGAAGAAGAGACGATGGCTTTTAACCGGGACTTTCTGGATTTTCTACCGAAAATTGTCTGGTAAGGGTCTGCTCATAAATAACGTCACATAATCTTTTTGCAAAGGGATCGTTAAAAAATAACTTCACTTAATCTGTTTACAAAAGTCCCAAAAGCCGGACATTTTGCAAACAGAATGTGTCAGCAACGTGTTTCCTTTTCACTTATGGAAAACACTTGAGTAATCTTTAAGCCGACCCTAAGGAGGGCAGTCGGCGCAAACGGAGCGAAAGACTTCTGTGGACAGATACCTATCTCCACGGTCAGGAAGCAGTGCAATGACAGTTGATCCTCTCGGTAAGTCCTGTGCAACCTTCATGGCTCCCCATAGCGCTGCGCCGCTGCTGATTCCGCAGAAGATGCCTTCGACCAGGGCCAGATCCCTTACGGTATTAAACGCATCCGTATCCTCACAGGAGATATTTCTGTCCAGTAAGCTGGGGTCATAGATTGCCGGAACAATCGCCTCATTCATGTTTTTTAAGCCCTGTATACGGTGATCCAGTGTCGGTTCTATCCCGATTACCTTTGTCTGGGGATTCTGTTCACGAAAAAAGCGGGAGCAGCCCATCAGCGTACCGGTGGTTCCCATGCCTGCCACAACCGCTGTGACGTCACCCTTGGTGTCTCTCAGTATTTCAGGGGCAGTGGTTTCATAGTGGGACTTCCAGTTGGCCGGATTGGCAAACTGATTCGGCATGTAATACTGGTCTCCATGTTGTTCCATGATGCTGATGGCCCTTCTGATTGCGCCATCAGTTTTGTCACTGCCGGGTGTTAATTCCAGTTCAGCCCCGAGGGCAATGAGAGTTGATCGCCTTTCAATGCTGACACAGGCAGGCATGGTGAGTTTGATGCGAAACCCCATGGCAGTGGCAATCATGGCCATCCCAATACCGGTGTTTCCAGAAGTAGGTTCCAGAATAACCTGTCCTGGGGACAACTCTCCCGTTTCAACTGCTTCTTTTAACATGTAGTAGGCTGGGCGATCTTTCACCGATCCACCGGGATTCGATCCTTCCAACTTAGCCAGAATTCGAACACCAGATTTATCTGAATCCCACATCCGTTTAATTTCCACCAGGGGAGTATTGCCGATCGCTTCTAAAATGCTCATAGTGTGTCTATTATCCTCATAAAACGTGTCAGAAATGTCTTTTAAGCTGTCATGAAAGAGTCTAATGATGTCCCAATTTTGTCAACAAATAGATAACACAGACCTCCAACCATGACAGGTTTTGAAGAAATTTTGTCTTAAAATGTCAGAAGCTGATTTACCGGATCAATGAACGGCTCTCAGTACCCGCCCTTAACTTCGGTAGCATCACACCTCAATCGGACAGACTGCTTAGAAGCGTTGACATGATACTGGAGTGAACAGGTGAGTCATTGGCAGTTGCAGAGATATTGGTCGCGGCGGTTGAAGGCTTTGTGAAAGAGATATGGTTTTCAGATTACTTGGAAGTGGGAACTTTGCAGAAGCCCTGGGCTGGGATGTCCAGGGCAGCATTGAACTTACTGGAGAGGTTTTGAAAGGCGATGAGTCCGGTCAGTTCGACGATGGTATCATCATTGAAATATTGGCCTAGTCGTGACATTAGTTCTTCATCCACCTGCCGATCGGTGTAGGTAATCGCTTCAGCATATTCCAGCGTGGTCTTCTCCTTTTCATCAAACAGATCGCTTTCACGCCAATTATCCAGATGATCGAATTTGTCCATCGATCCAGTTTGCTCCGCCAGCTTGGCGGAATTAATGTCCACACAGTAGGGGCACCAGTTTATCTGGGAGACTCGCACGAGAACCAGCGAACGCAGTTGAGGAACGAGGGGAGAATTTTTTCTCTCCAAAGTGCCAAAAAGAAAGGATACAGCTGCGAACAGCCTGGGAACCCTGGCCCACAACAGTCCTGATTTCAAAACTGCGCCGTATTTTTTCTTCTGACTGCGGAAAATGGGTTGCAGGTACCAGGGATACTCATGCAGGGGCTTTTCTTGAACTTTCATGTTTCCACTTAGCAGAGAGAGTAGCATCAATTGTATCAACGGCTGTGTTGATATGGTATGGATTCAGCCTAGTTGGTTTTTAGATCTTCTGCAATGTCGGCTGTGATCTCTGCTGACCTTCTATTTGAAAACGAGATAGTTACTATCCTGTTTTGGAGTGACCCGGCCAATAATAGCTGTTTTCGGATATCCGATGTTAACCAATTTCTGGCAAAAGTCCTCAGCCTGCGCCTCAGGGACAGATAACAGCAGGCCACCACTGGTTTGAGGATCATAAACGATTTCCTTGTGCCATGCAGGCAGTTCAATATCAAAGTGGTGTTTGCCGGCGACCAGTTCTTGATTGAAAGCATTCACACCAGTGTTCACCCCTTTTCGATACATTTCGAGTGCCTCGGGCATTACAGGGATCCGGTTGATCTCAATTTCCAGGCAGACATCCGAAGCCTTGGCAACTTCATATCCATGCCCTGCCAGACCGAATCCGGTCACGTCAGTTGCTCCGTGAACAGTGAAATTTTCAGCGACCGTTACCACACGGTCATTTAGTTCACAAATCGTTTCGATACACTCTGACATGGCTTTTTCCGAGACCCAGTTCTTAAGGTTGGCGTTGAACAACACACCGCTGCCGACCGGTTTTGTCAAGATCAGCAGATCACCAACCCTGGCACCGCTATTGGCCCAATATTTATCAGGGTGAACCAGACCGGTCACGGAGAGCCCGAACTTGGGTTCATCATCCTCAACGGTGTGACCTCCAGCCAGCACTGCGCCCGCTTCTGTGATCTTATTCAATGCACCTGCCACAATCTGGTTCAAAACGTCGGGTTCAAGTTTATCCGGCGGAAAACAGACCAGATTCAGACAAGTTAGTGGCTTGCCTCCCATGGCATATATATCACTCAGGGAGTTGGCCGCTGCGATTTGCCCGAAAACATAAGGGTCATTGACAGGCGGTGTAATAAAATCCGCTGTTGTCACCAACGCTTTGTCTTCGCTGATTTTGTAAACTGCTGCATCATCACTGGTTTTGAAACCAACCAGCAGATTGGGATCGCTGTTTTTTGGCAACGAGTCCAGAAGTTTTGATAGCCCGACCGGGCTAACCTTGGCAGCTCAACCACAAGTTTTGGAAAGGCTCAAGAGTGTATTTTTCTTAAACGGATTCAACTTTATCATGTTTATTTCCCAGTATGAAATCGATGCGCTGGTATAGCAATAAGCCTCTGTATTGTTTTATGCGTCCTGGTTTGAATGATTGTCCCAGAATTTTTCTCCAACAAAAGCCTGTTGGTTAAAAAAGGCAGTTATACGTTTATTCTATTAGCAAAAAGGTAAGCAGGACAAATTGATATTCTAAATAGATTTTAAATTTTTAATTTGGAAAATCTATAGACTGGCAGGTATGTCATATATGTTATTATTCAAGAGGAAGAAGTCAAGGTAAGTGATATAATAACCGAGATAGAGCAAAGGTTCCTCAAAAAGAGAGATTGAGACTTCGGAATGTTTTTTTTTATACAACTTGTCCAACGAACATGGAATAGGTGAAAAACGCGTAATAGTCCGGCTGGTTGATAATGAACTCAGATGATTCAGTTGAGCAGAGACGCTTAAAATCTGAAAAATCCTGAGCTGATAACTCATGCTCCAGGTCTGACCAGCGCATCTTAAAAAGTTCAACAAGTGCAATTTGGTCATCTTGGCTCAATGGTGCGTGAACACCACTGGCAAAAGTATTTACGGATCGATTTTCCAACCCTGCGTCAGCAAACGGGCCTAATGTCCTCAAAAAATGTGTCTCTGGCTGGCTCTCTTTCTCAAAGGGCGCAATACCTGAGGCAGTTGCATTCAGATGAGCCTCCAGGATGGGATAACCGGGGAGAAGCTTCTCGGAAGACCAGGCCAGGATCGCAATGGAACCACCCGGTTTGACAACCCGTTTAAGCTCCATGATCAATGGCAGCGGTTTCATGGGTGCATATCCAACACAATCTGCACTCCAGGCCCAGTCAAAGGCGTTTTCGTCAAAAGGCAGACTGTTTAAATCCCCATTTTGAAAAGAAATTTGATCTGAAAATTCTGATTGCTGTGTTATACTGGTGGCCGTTTTCACAGATTCGGAATCGATATCAAGACCGGTGATATGTCCGGAACTCCCCACCTCCTTTGCCAGTAATAGTGTTGTGAGGCCAATTCCGCAACCCGCATCCAGACCCACACTCCCTTTTGGCAGTTGTAAGGCTTTTATGGATGAGAGAATCACCGTCTCTCTCAAAGAAAATAGTGCGGATAGTGAGGGATTTATGTTTAATTTTTCATCGTTATCCATATTTATTCCATTTTTGTCAGCGTAAAACTCGTGTCTCGCCAATCCTCATTAACCAAACATTTTCAGGCAGAAATCCGGCTTTCTGAGCTGACACTTTAAAACGATCTGGTGGTTCCCATGCATCTTCGTCAGACAATTCTATAGTGCCCCAGTGAATTCCCAACAGGGCTTTGGTATTGATCTCTTGGCCAATTTTAACTGCCTCTTCCGGCGTCGTGTGATTATTGACACCATATTTTCTATTCCCGTATGTACCGATAGTAACCATAGCCAAGTCAAAAGGCCCGTGTTTTTCGCCTATCCCCTTGAATAAAATGGGTGAGTATGCAGAATCGCCGATGAAAAATATTTCCCATATCTACTGGAAATCGCCCATGAACACCACAGTGTTTTGTTTTTGTCACCTAATCCTCTACCCGAATAATGAACAGTTGGTAGAGCGGTTAATTGAATGTTAAAAATTGAGTCTGTTTTATGCCAGTCAAGTTCATGAACATTCTTGTATCCGTGTTCTACAAAAAACGGTCCCAATTTAAGTGGTACAAATACATGAATGTTTTCTTTATTGGGAACAGTTTCAATAAACGTTTCATCCAGGTGGTCGAAATGATTATGAGAAATAAGAATAATGTCAATTGGGGGCAGGTTTTCAGGCGTAATGCCTGGGTCTACAAAACGTCCTGGTCCAACCGGGAACGGAGAAGCAATTTCTGAAAAAAAAGGATCTGTGAGCATCACTTTTCCATCAATCCTGATCAACAAGGTGCTTTGTCCAATCCATGTGATGGAATTTTTTTCATTTAGGCTTTGAAGTTGAGTAACGGCTTTTTCCTCTGTCAAAAAATGGTTTTCAGGTACATCCGGCAAGCTAAATGAGGATTTGGCGCGACGCCAATAAAAACTAAGACCTAAAGCTGAGGCAGCCGAAACAATCGGGTAGTTACGAAATCCTTCTGTTGTGTGATGTTTTGGGTCCCCCTTTTTCCACATTGGCGTAGCGGCACAAGCCTGCAATGGCAGTATCAAAAAAATCAGAAGTAATTGTACTATTACTTTAACACCACTTTGAGGTTTTACCATGATTCTTTTCTGCTGATAAAAATGTGCAATTTCTGACTGGGGCAAAATATCTATCAAGTACTGACTGTTGACTATTTGAGCCACAATGATGGCCAGAGACGAAACTATTTGAATACATTAAACTGGCAGCCCGGGAAAGATGCGTCATTCTGACGAATGCCCAGAAAAAGATCTTATGATAAAATGCCATAACGCTACCTATGACAAGAATTGAGACGGGCCTCAACCGAAAAGTAAAATTAGATAATGTATACTAAGCGCAAATGTAGAAGGAAATAACTAATTTGTAATCTGACCAGCAAAAAAATCCTCCAATCTCCGATTCCCATAAATATCGCCAATGACATCCATGGTCATGATCGATATCATAAACTCAAGCGGGCCATAAGTTTTGCTTGTTGTAAACAATTTTATGAGTGGAACTATTAACTGAAGCATCCACAAAGGCAGAGAGGAAATCCGGACTTTTTTTTCTTGAACCTTAAAGGCCAGCTCTGCAACCTGTCGGAAGGAAAATTTGTCAGGGCCGCCAATATTGATCTCTTTTTCATTAGAGGTAATGGAATTGACACAGATCTCGGCCAGATCAGCACCGTGAATTGGATTGATTACATTTTCTCCACTTCCAAATAAATAGGCAGTGCCCTTTTGGGCCATTTGAAAAAATTCCAGCATATCAGAAAAAAATCCGGTGGGGCGAATAATCAAACTAACTATCTTTGAAGCATTCAACTCAGCTACAAAACGTTCTTTTGCCTGGATCATTTTGAGGCCTTTCATCAGGTGCGCATTAATTACTGACACATAGAGAAATTTCGATATGTTTTCTCTCAATGCCAGATCCAGCAGATTTCTGTTCCCCTGATAATCTACATCCATATACGTTAAACCATCTTTTTGTCTGGTAATGCCGATTGCTGAAATAACAATATCAATATCATCACAAACCCCAATCAAGGTTTCTGGTTGCGTGATTTCACCTTCAAATACATCATCTATAGAATCACATAAATCACTTAATCTGTCTGCATCTCGCGCCAGAGCACGAATCCAGTACCCCTGTTTTTTAAGTTCTACTATCAGATAACGCCCGAGATACCCGGTAGCGCCGCCTACTAAAACTTTCTTCATCTTATTCCTCCTCATTTATTTGACCGCCAGCTTATATTGCCCCGTGATGCGGTTGCAAAACATTGCGGTAATCCGACCCATCTTATCCGTTGCCGTGGATTGTCTGTTTCTTTTCAACTTAAAATAATTTTACTGTATATATGCTTTCAATATATCGATATTTGGTGTTTTGATAGATGTTTTTTTAATTAGTGACATAAACTCCTGAGACAGTTCTTTCATTTCATCCAGGCCGGCTTTGGCATGTTTGGCGAAGCCGATTTCTGCAAATTTGGATCTAAATGTCCCTGCAAATACCTTGGCGGTGATGAACTCTGGTAACCAGTAAAAAAGATTAAATACAAAGGGCTGCCTCTTAAGATAACCAAGTTCGCGCAGCACCTTACCACCTTCTTTGCAGGCCCGGATGAAAAGACGTATGCGTTTATTATCGGTGGCCAGACGATAATTGTCATAACTGTGATAACAAAGAATTGATGCTATCGGCAAAACCAGCGCTGCATGGTATTTCAACCATCCATCGATCTCTTTTACATATTCAACCGGCACCTGACTGCTTTCAAACAGAGAGATGATTTGAAGAGTTCTCTCTTTTTGTTTTCCGTCGATCTCTCCAATCCTGACTGGAATTCTTTTACCACGGGATTCCTCACTGTCAACATAGTGGATAAACTGCTGGTCCTGACCACCCCCACCACCTGGGAAACCAAACAAGACCTTTTCCACCGGCAGATGTTTCAGGTATTCCTCGAAACCGAGGCTGTTATTGCCCATGAAAAGAATGTGTTTTACATGTTTGTTTCGTTTTAAAATCTCAAAAATTGGGTCCAGTTTATTCTTGCGGACGAGTACGATCACAAGATCATAGGCATCATCTTCTGCCAATTCGTTCACTACTTTGACCGATGAGCTTTCCGTTTCTCCCGTATGTTCATTAACGAGTTGCACACCTTGTTCTTTAATGAATTCATACCGCTCATTTCGTGCCAGAATGGTTACGTCTTTCCCGGCTTGAAACAGACGATGTGCGTACAAACTACCGAGAGGACCCGCGCCAAATATCAATGTTTTCATCTTGTCTCCTTTAATTTTCATTTCGGTTCTACAGCTCCTCTTCGAGCCAAAGAGTGTGCTCTACCATCCCGTATTCCCGCAGTGCTGACGCCAGCCGGATGCCTAACTCGGTATAGCTGGGATCGTTAAGATGGGTATTGAGATGGATATGGACGCCAAGGTCCGTCGCAACCGCCGTATGGTTGTATATACAGATTTTGACCAATCCATCCTGGTTGCCTATGGAATTTCGGATCAGCCTAACAAGACCAGGAGGCCTTTTACTGGTTAGCCGCAGGTGAATAATTTCCAGCCGTTTCATCATTGTTCTACCTCTTCATTAATCTAGTTTTTTATCAATTGGAATAGGTAACCTATCGCAATGGTCATGCCAAATATTAAATAACATAATATCAGTCTATTAAATCAAATCAGGAAAACTAGATGTTAAATATGGTATCAATACTTGTCATATGCGACAAATTCGAATACTGTCATCAAATACGACAAAAACTATTTTTCATTATTGGAGGCATAATTGGACCAAAACGAGTTTTTTCGGCTGGCGACGCTGGATATTTGTGGTAATTTGCAGATCGAACAGGCAATGCGGGACTGTATTGGTACGATCAGGAAGCTTATTCCCGTAGACCAGATTTTTCTCCAGGTTTACGAACCTGATATTGGTGCGATGCGTACCATTGCCATGGCTTCTATAGAAAAAGGTCAGCGGCTCGATCTTCTCACACCTATGCCTTCGACTGCGCGAGAAACTATTCGTCAAAATCTTACCAGGGATCTGGGCAGTGCAGTGGTGATCGATTCCCCGGAAAACAATCCAATTGCCAAAGAGATGCTGCGGTTCCATGGAATTGAGGATTCATCCATCCTGCGCATGAGACTGATGACTGAGAATGGGCAATTGGGAGGTGTCGTCCTGACTGCTGTTGGGCGTGAACGATATAACACTGAACATACGGATTTGTTATTACTGCTTAATAGACCGTTCACCATTGCACTGTCCAATACACTCCAACACCGGGAAGTTTTGAGGCTGCGTGACCGACTCTCCGAAGACAACCTCTATTTACATCGAGAATTACAACGAATCTCGGGTGATGAGATCATTGGTGCTGATTTTGGCCTGAAAGCGGTGATGCAGATGGTTCGTCAAGTGGCGATCACAGAAAGTCCGGTACTACTGACAGGTGAGACAGGAGTTGGTAAGGATGTAGTGGCCAATGCGATACATTTGGGCTCGGCGCGAAAAGATAAACCATTTATTGCTGTTAATTGTGGTGCGATTCCAGAAACTCTACTGGACAGTGAACTGTTCGGCCATGAGAAAGGTGCATTCACAGGCGCTCTGTCCCGGAAACGAGGTCGCTTTGAGCGAGCCCATGGCGGAACCATTTTTTTGGATGAAATTGGGGAGATGCCGCTGACAGCTCAGATCAGACTGCTGCGTGTGCTTCAAAACCGCGAAATTGAGCGGGTAGGAGGAGTTGAACGCATCCCCGTTGATATTCGCATATTAGCCGCTACAAATAAGAACTTGGAGGCGATGGTTCAAAACGGTCTTTTTCGGGAGGATCTCTGGTTTCGACTGGCAGTGTTCCCGATTGAGATACCACCGCTACGGGAGCGCACGTGTGATCTTCCAGCCCTGGTGCAACACTTTTTGGATCGAAAATCTCGGGAGCTCAAACTGGGGCAAAATCCTGAACTGGCACCTGGAGCAATCGACGATCTGCTCAGCTATTCCTGGCCCGGTAATGTGCGTGAGCTTGAAAACCTGATCGAAAGGGCCATGATTCTTTATCAGAACGAGCCTCTTCAATTTGAGCTTAGCCGTCGAACTGATTTGCAGCAAAAACTCGTGGCGCCTGTGAATGAGGGCATTGTGTTGCCATCTCTGGACAGTGTCATCGAAAAACATATCCGGCTTGCTTTGGATATCTCAGATGGAAAAATCCATGGAAAGGACGGTGCGGGGGAGTTACTCAACATCAATCCAAACACCCTGCGTCATCGGATCAGAAAGCTGGGGATCCCATTTAAGAAAAACGTAAAAATCTAAAATGGAACTGTTCGAAATAGAAATAAGCATCAGATGGTTTGAAAACCAATGTCACATCCAAAACCAATTTTACACTTGAATCATTGTTTGTTGATAATCTTTGGGGCTGCTTCCAAACCAACGTTTAAAAGCACGTGAAAAAGCGCTTGTTTCTGAGTATCCTAACAAAAAAGTGATATCATTGATGGACATAATCTTTTGTTGCAGATAGCTCTCGGCCAAGGTTTTTCTGGTTTTCTCCAGTATGCTTTGAAAAGAGGTTCCTTCCTGCTTTAGCTTTCGAGAAAGCGTCCTGCGATTCATATTCACACAATCAGCAATATAATCAACGCTCGTTTCCCCTTTCGGAAGAAATTCAAATATTAATTCCTGGACTCTGTTTTGTATGTTCGCTACTGAATCCAACTGTGATATCAGGGTTTCAGCATGTTTGTTCAACACCTTCCAAAGGTAAGGATCATACCGTTCTGAAGGTAAACTAAGACAGGATTTTTGTAGTACAATGACATTTTCAGGTTGATTGAACAATACGGGCGCTCTAAAAACGTTTTGATATTCATCTTTATATTTTGGAGGCGCATATTGAAAACGGACTTCAACCGGACAGATATCTTTTTTGGTAAACGTCCGAATCCAAGTCATGGCCATAGCAACGC
>PJEL010002182.1_pt1 | contig 18409 bp, 15 predicted proteins | sample 1853271 | NCBI WGS metagenome assembly PJEL01 (sample SAMN08108733, study PRJNA415343) | Invertebrate metagenome, whole genome shotgun sequencing project. | host: Globobulimina | place: Sweden: Gullmar Fjord | collected 2015-08
AGCCGGGCTCATCCTCAAGTGCCAGAACGTCAATAACGATAAGCCGGTCAACTTCCTCAAAAAAAGGGGCCATATAAATTCCCGCCGTGCCCCCGTCATGCAGCCGGACATTTTCCGGAAAGGAAAAATGTTCTTCCAGGTAATGGATAACATGTACCCCGAACCCTTCATCCGCCAAAAGCAGGTTGCCAATTCCCAGCACACCAATATTTTTGTTATTTTCTTGCAAAAACTTTCCTCACACCACCACAGTTAACATATTCGAGGCAACGGCTCACCGGTGAGCGATGAAACAATGCGGGAGCCACCTGCAGCTGTATTTAACACCACCCTGCCCTTTGTGCCTTCAGTTACTCTACCGATGATTGCCGCCTCACGTCCTTCCGGCAGACAGCGCATAACCTCAAGTAAAGTTTCGGCCTGCCCCTCTTCCACCAGAGCCAGACATTTACCCTCATTGGCCAGATAGAGCGGATCCATGCCGAGCAGCTCGCAGGCTACAGCAACTTCAGGTTTAACCGGTATTTTCTCCTCGTCTAGTTCAATACCAACCCGGGCAGTGCCCGCTATTTCATTCAGCGTTGTAGCCACACCACCTCTGGTCGGGTCACGCAGGGTATGAACCGATCCAGGAGCTGCGCTTAACATCTTCTGCACCAGGCCATGAAGGGCCATGGTGTCACTGCGCAAATTGCCTTTTATGGAGATACCGGCCCGCTGGGTGAGGATAGTGATTCCATGATCCCCCATGGAACCGGACAGCAAAATGGCATCACCGGGCCGGGCCTTGTCCGCAGAAATATCCACCCCCTGATCCACCAGACCAATGCCGGAGGTGTTGATAAAAACCTTATCTCCTTTCCCCTTGGGAACCACCTTGGTATCACCGGTCACCACCGGCACTCCGCTTTGCCTGCAGGCAAAGCGGATGGATTTAACAATGCGCTGCAAATCATCCATGGGACAGCCTTCTTCTAGAATCATTGCCAGACTGAGACAGATGGGCCGAGCTCCGCGCATGGCCAGATCATTGATGGTGCCGTGTACCGCGAGTAGGCCGATATCTCCGCCAGGGAAAAAAATTGGATCAACTACATAGCTGTCGGTGGAAAAGGCCAGTTGCCCGCGATCTGTATCAACCAATGCGCTGTCTTCAAGAGCAGCAAGTACCGGGTCATCCAGTTGGGATAAAAAAACGTCTTTAATCAGCTCCTGGCTGGCCAGCCCACCGCTTCCGTGATCAAGTAATATTGAGTTTTGTTGCTTCATAGGCTAAAATTAGTGTTCTCCATAACGATAAAAAGCAGCACAGGTTCCCTCGTTGGAAACCATGCAGGGGCCAACCGGGTTCAGTGGCGAGCAGCGTCTTTTAAAAAGCGGACAGTCCACCGGGGTCATTTTCCCTTTGAGGATTTCCCCACACAGACATCCTTTGGGCTCGGCACTGTCAGAAAGTTTGATATCAAACCGTTTTTCCGCGTCAAAGCGGGCAAACGCTTCTCTGATAGCCATACCGCTCTGCTTGATTACTCCAAGCCCGCGCCACCTGCTATCAACCGGCTCAAAAACGTGATCGATCAACTTCTGGGCTCGCAGATTTCCCTGCCACGACACCGCACGTCCATAGCCATTTTCAACCTCGGCCCGCTCTTCATCAACCTGCCTGGCAATCATGATAATGGCCTGTAGAACATCCACCGGTTCAAAACCTGCCACCACACATGAGATACCAAAATTTCGGGCCACAGGTGCATAAGCCGCAGCACCGATGATGGTACTGACATGCCCGGGACAGAGCAGACCGTCCAAACAAAGATCCGGATCGCCGAGCAGGGCGTCAAGGGCCGGAGGCATAGTCTTATGGGAGGAAAAAACAGCAAAATTTTCCACCCCATGCCGCTCTGCTTCAAGAATTGTCGCCGCCACCAGAGGAATTGTGGTCTCAAAACCCACCGACAAAAAGACAACCATCTCATCAGGATGATCTTCCGCCATTTTCAGGGCGTCCATCGGCGAATAGACGACCTCAACAGCGGCCCCCTTTGATTGGGCCATGGCAAGGGAGCCGTTTGTGCCGGGTACTCGGTAAAGATCACCGAAAATAGCCACCCGCACTCCATCTCTTCCGGCCACGTCCAAAAAACCGTCAATATGGGCAGAAGCTGTTACGCAAACCGGACAACCAGGGCCTGAAATGAGTTCAAGCTCTTTGGGGAGAACGGAACGCAAGCCATGCCTGAATATTGCCATGGTGTGGGTTCCGCACACTTCCATAATACGCAATGGCCGGGTAATGCTGCGCTGCACTTTTGCAAGCAGAGGGGTAATCAGTTTTTTGTCTCTATATTCTGAAAGATATTTCATAAAGGCACTACGATTGACGCTCCACACCCTCTGCCATTTCTTTGAGCAATTTCAGGTTGATTTTCGCTTCTTTTTCATCCAGGGTATGAATGGCAAAACCGGCATGAACGATAAGGTAATCACCGATCTCGGGCCAGCGGTCAACCATATCCAGGCGCACTTCTTTTTCAATTCCCTCGGCCTCAACCACACCAATCTGGGAGACCAAAAAATCATCCTCTTTCCCTCTGACCTCAATTACACGCATGGGTACTGCTAAACACATAGATATCCCTTATTCGACATTCAGCGCTTCGTTTTTTATCATCATTCCACCGACAACAGCCTGCCCTAAAGCAATGCCGCCATCATTTACCGGCACTTTTTCACCGGAAAACACCACGAACCCGGCCTGCTCCAATTCCTGACTAAGGCCACTGAGGAGTATTGCATTTTGCAGGCATCCGCCGCCAAGCACCACCTTTTTTTGCCCCTGCCTGTTAACAAGCTCTTCCACAATACCTCGAAAGGAGGCGATAAGCCAGCGATGAAAAAGCAATGAAAGCAGAGCCGGCTCCTGTCCCTTGCCCATAAATTCAAGCAACGCTCTAATCATGGCAGAGCTGCGTATCACCAGACGTCCCTGCTCTTCATATATCTCCACCGGTAACGGTTCTTCTTTCTTCAGCGTCGCAGACAGTCCATCCCCCATGGCCTGCCGGGCGAGGGATTCAAGTTCCATGGCAGCCTGCCCTTCATAGTCGCATTGAAGACGAAGGCCAAGCAGAGCGGCAATCGCGTCAAAGAGCCTGCCGCAACTTGAAGTCAGCGGGCAATTGATCCGGCCAGCCATCATTTGCCTTAAAACCGTTCTGCTCTGAAGAGGTAAGGCGGCAAGAGCGGGGGGCAAATTCTCATCCATCCCTTCCGGGCCATAGGCCTGCCACAGGGCGGCAAGCCCCATACGCCAAGGTTCTCTGGCAGCCATATCCCCTCCAGGAAGAAGCAGCTGCTCAAGGCTTGCCAGACGTTCATAAGAGGTAAGGCCGGCCTGCAAAACCTCACCGCCCCACAACGAACCATCATTGCCCATGCCTACTCCATCAAGGACAACACCATAGGTTTCATCCTCCAGACCATGCTCGGCCATCACCGCCACCGCATGGGCATGATGGTGCTGCACGGTAAATAGGGGTAAATCAAGGCCCCTGGCAAATCCGTTGCTTAAATAATCAGGATGCATATCACAAACTACGGCTACGGGGTGAGTTTCAAGTACATTCTGCATATGGCTGACACTTTCTTCAAAAAATACAAAGTTTTCATGACTGCTGAGATCACCAATATGCTGGCTGATAAAAGCCTCGTTTCCCCGGGTCAGACAAAAGGTGTTTTTCAGTTCAGCACCACAGGAAATCACTTCCGGCAACTGTCGGCTCATAACAACAGATTCCGGCACATATCCCCTGGAACGGCGCATCATACGAGGCCGCTCTCCAATCACCCTGGCCACCGAATCATCAAGTCTTGTGACAATGTCACGGTTATGCAGCAGAAAATTATCGGCAATGGTCCTAAGCTTTTGCACCGCATCAGCGTTTTTAGTGCAGATCGGCTCATTACTTTTATTGCCACTGGTCATAACCAGGACTCTGGGACTTTTGGTATCTCGAAAGAGGAGATGATGAAAGGGGGTATAGGGCAGCATCAGGCCAAGGAGATCGACACCCGGAGCAAGAGACGGTGCCAAACCGTTGTTTTCCCTTTTTTGCAGCAGGACTATGGGCCGTTGCCAGGAGAGAAGCAGCTCTTCTTCTGCTGATGAGATATGACACAGCTTTCGGGCTGCCTTCATGTCAGGCACCATGACAGCAAGCGGTTTTGTCTTTCTCCCCTTTCTGTCCCGCAATTTTGTTACCGCATCTTCAGAAACGGCATCCACCGCCAGATGAAATCCGCCAAGGCCGCGGATGGCCACCACCTTACCCAGACCCAAAGCAACAACAGCCTCGAAAATAGGATCATCACACGCAATGTCCCGCCCTGCCGGGCCATGCCAACTGAGCCTCGGCCCACACTGGTGACAGGCGTTTGGCTGGGCATGGAACCTGCGATCAGTCACCTCATGATACTCCTGCCCGCATTGCCCACACATGGGGAAAACCTTCATGGAGGTTTTTGGCCGGTCATAGGGTATGGATTCGAGGATGGAGAACCGAGGTCCACAATTGGTGCAATTAATAAAGGGGTAGAGAAAACGGCGATCTTCAGGGGCAAGCAGTTCTTCTAAGCACTGATCACACAATGCAACATCCGGGGGGACCATGGTAGCGCTATTACCTGACTTTTCACTGGAGAGAATGGAAAAACCGATATCAGCAGGAAAGTCGTTTAGCTTTTTTTGCTCTAAAGAGGTAATGCGGGCCAGGGGGGGAAGATCTTCCATCAACCCTTTGAGAAAACGCTCCAGCTGAAAAAGGGGCGGTGCTAACCGTATCACCACCCCATCACCACAGTTTACAACGGTTCCGGAAAAACCACATTCAGATGCCAGACGATGAACAAAGGGCCGAAATCCAACGCCCTGCACTACCCCTAAAACCTTGAACTCAACTCCCTGCTGCTTCATATACGCCTATACCGGCTAAGCCGGAAAAATCAAAAAGCCAGATTTCGGTCTATCATGCCTTCTTATGTTTAAATTTTGCTCCGTTAAAGATTGATGAAATCAATCCTTCCGGTGATTTAATGTCATTCCAGATAATAATATATATATGAATCGGCACAAAAATCAAAAAATACCACATAATAAGATAATGGATAAAGCGGGCCTCCTGCTGGCTGCCAAACAGAGACAAACCCCAGGACTGCCATGTTGCGGACTCCGGATAAAACATGTAAAAACCACTCAGCAGTTGCCCCATAGCCAAAACCATAGTGACCAGATAGCTCACTCCGGCCAGAGCATTATGCCCCAACCGATAGTCATGCTTATCAGTGCCATAGCAATAATACGCCAAGATCGTAAAAACGTTTCTGATATTGCGCGGAGTAACCGGAATGGCATCGAGGATTCGCTCCTGCTTGTTGCCAAACAAAAAGAGATAGAGTCGCACCAGAACCGAGGCAGTAAAGACAAATCCAGCGATAAAATGAATGTAGCGCATGGTTGTCATCGGAAAGCTGCCACTTCCCTCAAGCATGGTATTGGTCCATGGATCATGGATATAAAAACCGGTCACCACCAAGGTTACTATGGACAGGGCAAAGGCCCAGTGATACAAACGAAAAAGGACACTCCATACATATTTTTTTTCATAGCTCATGGAATTCCTCCAGAATCAATGCAAAACGTAAAAAGAAAAAAGCATTATCAATTGACCATTACACAACTTTGACCTTAATCATCTCGTTTCCCTGGGGGTCAAGCATGTGAACGGCGCAGGCAATACAAGGGTCAAACGAGTGAATCGTACGAAGAACCTCCAGCGGTTTTTCAGGGTCTGCCATGGGGTTACCAAGCAGGGATGCCTCGTAGGGCCCTGGTTGTCCGGCCTCGTCTCGGGGACCGGCGTTCCAGGTGGACGGCACAACGCACTGATAATTTTTAATCTTTCCATCCTGGATAACGATCCAGTGAGAAAGGGCGCCCCGGGGTGCTTCATGGATACCATAACCGCGCTGCTCTCCTTTGGGGAAGGTGGGAGGATTAAAGATCTCCAGATCACCGCGACCAATATTGTCAACCAGCAGTTGCCAGTGTTTCAGAGAAAGGTCCGCAACCATTGAGGCCCGAACAGCCCTGGCAAGATGGCGTCCCGGAGTGGAGTGGAGTACTTCCGGTCCCACCGTGACACCAGCCAAACTACTGACCCTGCTTAAGGCATCATCAACGTTCTTTACTGTCTGCTCATGGCCAAGACCATAGCCGACCATGAGCTGGGCAAGGGGGCCGACCTGCATGGGCTTTCCTTTAAAACGAGGGGCTTTCAGCCAGGTGTATTTGCCGTCATCCTGAAATTCGGTGTATTTCGGCACCGTATCTTCCTCATAGGGATGCCGGGTCCAGTCCCCGTCATACCAAGCATGGGCAATGGACTCCACCACATTATCACGGAAGTAATCATCATTAAAGCTGCTGATCGGCTTGACAGTTCCAAGATCACCATTAAAAATGGTACCGCCCGGCATATCAAATTTCGTTGCAGCTGCATCGAGCACCAAATCCGGCACAGCAAGATAATTGGTAACACCGGCCCCGTATTGCAGCCAATCCGGATAGAGTGCGCCCACGGCAATAACGTCAGGCAGGTAGACCTGCTGGATAAAGCCGCGGACCTCCTCGGTCAACTGTTTAACCCAGTAGAGCCGCTCCATATTCAGGGCGGTCTCATTATCAGGATTTATGGATGTCGTCACTCCGCCCACAGACAGATTCTGGATATGGGGGTTTTTACCGGAAATGATACCCAGGGCCTTGGTGGCCTTGTGCTGATAATCCAGGGCCTCCAAATAATGGGAGACAGCCATCAGATTTGCTTCCGGCGGTAAAGTCATAGCCGAATGGCCCCAGTAAGCGTTGGAAAACGGGCCGAGCTGGCCGCTATCGACAATGGCCTTTACTTTCTCCTGTACGGCCTTAAAACGCTTGACGCTGTTGCCGGGCCACTCAGAAAGAGATTGGGCCAGACTTGCCGTTTTCACCGGATCGGCCTTAAGCGCTGAAACCACATCTACCCAATCCAGGGCGGACAGCACATAAAAATGGACAATATGATCATGCAGGGCGTGGATGGACATGACCATATTTCTGATATATTGGGCATTAAGGGGGATTTCCAGACCCAGGGCATTTTCAACCGCCCGTACCGAGGCCAAAGCATGCACAGTGGTGCATACCCCGCAGATACGTTGGGTAAACAGCCAGGCATCCCGAGGGTCACGGCCCTGGAGGATGACCTCAATTCCCCGCCACATCTGACCTGACGACCAGGCCTTGCTCACCTTGCCTCCCTCAACTTCCGCATCTATTCTCAAATGGCCTTCAATCCTGGTGATAGGATCTATGGTTATTCGCTGTGCCATATCATGAACTCCTTATTTTATACCACAAGGGCATAAGTCTCATTGAAGCGGACGCTACACGCCGCTTAATTCGGCTTTATGTGACCAAACCTGAAGAGACATCAGCAAAAATGATGGCAAACGTCTCATACGGTAATAAGCATTTATTCGTCTTCGGACTTTCCCTTCACCAGCCGTTTTCCAAGGCCCACAGCGGCATGGATACCGACCGCCGCTCCGGCAATGCCGAGAATCTTCTTGCCTGTGCTGTCAGCGCTTGCCACAATACCATCGCCACCAGGAATTGATACGCCCGGCAGTCTTTCATAGAAAGGACTCATTGTGTCCCAAAAATTCGGTTCAGTACAGCCGATGCACCCGTGCCCCGCACCCACCGGCCAGGTCCCGACATCATTAAAGCGCACGGCCGGACAGTTGGAATAGGTCCCCGGCCCCTTACAGCCAACCTTATACAGGCAGTAGCCAAGCTTATGTGCTTCATCTCCGAACTCTTCGACAAACCGGCCCTCATCAAAATGGGCTCGTCTCTCACACTGATCATGAATTTTACGACCATAGGCAAAAAGCGGCCTGCCGAGTTGGTCTGTCTCGGGCAGACGCTTAAAGGTCAGATAATGGAGTACCGTGCCAAGCAAACAGATTGGATTGGGCGGACAACCGGGGATATTAATAATCGGCGTGCCATTTACCAGATCCCGCACCCCCACCGCCCCGGTGGGATTCGGATCCGCTGCCTGGATTCCGCCAAATGCGGCGCAGGAGCCAATGGCAATTATTGCCGCGGCCTTGGGGGCCACTTCGGCCAGAATATCCATGGCGGTCTTGCCGGCAATCTGACAATACACTCCGTTGTCTTTGGTGGGGATGGCCCCTTCGACAACGCAGATGAACTTGCCCTCATATTTCTTAATAGTATTGTGGAGTTGCTCCTCAGCCTGATGACCGGCCGCAGCCATGATGGTTTCATGGTAATCCAGAGAAATGATATCCAGGATGAGTCGGGCGATATCCGGGTGAGAGCCCCGGAGCAGGGACTCCGTACACCCTGTGCATTCCTGAAAGTGAAGCCAGACCACCGGAGGCTTTTGCGGGTTTGCAGCCGCCTCGACAAGTTTTGGAATCATGGCGTCGGATAGCCCCAGGGCAGCAGCTGCCATGGTACATCCCTTTAAAAATCCACGCCGACTGCATTGAGAATTTTTTTCGAGTTCATCGCCGTTTCCGTGCATAGAAACCTCCATTTTTTATGCCCCGCACTTGGCAAATACCGTCCCAGTTCTGCTGGAACGCACTTCTGGCAACAATAATTACAAACCTTAAAAACATAGTTTATTCATTATCTCGTTGTTATGTCAAGCCCAATATAGGTATTTATACTCGGACCACAACGTGACACACAAGACATGATTTCTTTTATCATTTCCCATGAATTGTTTGATGCCTGATTTCGTTGATAATTTTGACAAAATCTCAGTTATTTTTCACCCTTGACTTTTAGCTTTAATTTAGAGCAGACTGAATAGACTATGAGATAGTCATCCTAATTAAAACGCAGGAGGGTCGTATGATCTTCAAGGTTTTTAAAGCCAGTGAAATAGAAACTCTCTTTGAGCTGTTGTCGGTAAACCGAATTGTCGGTCCGATAGAAAAGGGACGCGATGTGGACGGTAACCCTCTGTACGACTTTGATGTGGTCTATGATTTCAAGGACCTGAAGTTAGGTTACGATCAGACCATCCATTCTGCCAAAAATTACTTTCTCCCCTATCGCGAAAACCTCTGCACCTTCACCTTTGATGATGCCGATTGGCAGAAAGATGTTGATTTTGGTGCCTATCAGGCCCACATCTTTTTTGGCCTGCATCCCTGTGACATTAATGCCTTGAACAAGTTGGACAAGGTGCTGATGGGAAATATCTATCCAAATCCATTCTACGGGGCAAAACGATCCAACATGTTTATTGTCGGCCACTCCTGCCTGCCTACTCCTTCCTGCTTTTGTCATTCCATGGGAACCGATTCGGTGTTGAGTGGTTTTGATCTCTTTCTAACCCGCATGGGGGATGAGTACTTTGCTGAAATTCAAACGGCCCGGGCCTATCATATTCTGGAGAGTATGGAAACTAGAGAAGTAACCCATGAGGACCACCTGCGGTTCAGAAAGACAACCTCCGAGAAAAGAAGTTTATTCAACTGCGAGGTCGACACTTCAGATCTTACCAAAATTCTTGATATGGAATTTGAGTCAAAGGTCTGGAAGAAATGGGGCGACAAATGCCTATCCTGCGGAACCTGCGCCAATGTCTGCCCCACTTGTTATTGCTACGGGGTTGAGGAAGAGGTAAACATGGATTTCAGCCATGCCCGCAAGGTAAAACAGCTCTACTCCTGCAACCTCCTTGATTTTGCCGAAGTATCCGGTGGCCATAACTTCAGGCCGGAGAGCTCAACCAGACTCAAATATCGCTATTACCATAAACATCGAGGCTTTGTGGAAGCCTATGAAGAATCGCTCTGCGTCGGCTGCGGACGCTGCGGTGATGCCTGCCTGGCTGACATTACGGTACCGGAAGTTATTGCCAGCGTGCGGGGAGGAGAAAAGTGATGAAAAACAAACTGCAGTTTGTAGATCTAGTCGCAAGCCATGACTTAAAAGTCGACAAGCCGGGAATTGAGCATTTTGAATACTCCTACAAGGCAGAGATAACCAACCTCTACTCCCTCACCAAGACTGAAAAATTGTACCAGATTCAGATTGTTGATCCAGAGGAACGTAAAAATTTCAATTTCCGCCCTGGCCAATTTGTTATGTTGGAGCTCCCCGGCATTGGCGAAGCCCCTTTTTCCATTTCATCATCCCCCATTCGGCTAGGGGATCTTGAACTCTGCATCAGGGCAGTCGGCAAGATGACAGACTTTCTGGACCGGGTCAAAAGAGGGACTAAGGTGGGGATCAGCGGACCTTTTGGCACCCATTTCCCGGTGGAGAAAATGGTGGGCAATGACATCCTGCTTATTGCAGGGGGCTTAGGCATTGTCCCCCTGCGCTCTCCGATCATGTCAGTGCTTGAAAATCGTAGCCGTTACGGTCGAGTGGATATTATCTACGGAGCCCGCGAGCCGCTGGAACTGCTTTTTACCTATCAATATGGAATGTGGAAACAGTTTGATATTAACCTGGATATAATCGTCGATAAGGGAGATGAGAAGTGGACCGGACCGGTTGGCTTAATTACTGAAATTCTGCAAAGAAGAGTAGATAATGGCACTGTGGAGGATTTTAACAAAAACACCTACGCCATTGTCTGCGGACCGCCGGTGATGTTTAAATTTGTCTGCGAAATGTTGACCAAGGCCGGCCTGCCCATGGAAAAAATGTTTGTTTCTCTGGAGCGCCGCATGCACTGCGGACGTGGCAAATGCTGCCGCTGCAACATTGGCTCTACCTACACATGTATCGAAGGGCCGGTTTTTGATTACTGGTCGGTGCTGAATCTCAAAGAGGCTATCTAATCGAGGATAAAGCAATGAAGACGAAACGGACGTTTCTAGGAGTTCCGCTTGCCAAGCCAAAGGTGGGCTTCTTTGACCTCAGTTCCTGCGAAGGATGCCAGTTGCAGATCTTAAATAACGAAGAAACCCTGCTTGATTTTCTCTCCTTGGTCGAAATTGTCAATTTCCGAGAAGGCATGAAGGAAAAATCGGATGATTACGACATCGCTTTTGTGGAAGGATCCGTAACCAGGGCAGATGAGGTAGAGCGATTAAAAACCATCCGCAGCAATGCCGAGGTGGTTGTGGCCCTGGGAAGCTGTGCCTGCTTTGGCGGGGTAAATCAACTGAAAAACAGGTTTAACGACTTGGAATGGGTGAAAAGCCAAGTGTATGGCGATTTTCCTATAGAGACCCAGGAGGCCAAACCAATCAGCGCCTTTGTTAATGTGGATCTGGAAATCTATGGCTGCCCCATCAAAAAAGAAGAGGTTGAAAAAATAGTGACCAAACTGGTTCTTGGTCTGGAGATAAACCACCCCAATTATCCGGTGTGCATGGAATGCAAGGCCAATGAAAACATCTGTCTCTTTGATCTTGGCGAGCCCTGTCTTGGTCCGGTGACCAGAGCCGGATGTGACTCCTGGTGTACTTCAAACAGAATGGGCTGCTGGGGATGCCGAGGTCCTGCGCCGGTAGCCAATTTGAAACAACTTGAAGAGATCGTCGAGCAAAAAAATATCCCTAAAGAAAGACTGCTTGACCGACTCGAATGTTTTGGCGGGTTTGGCGATGTTGCCCGGCAAATGCGTGATAAGTTGGAGGGACGCTCATGAAGGTAAACTGCAATGTTGACATCAAACATTTAACCAGGGTTGAAGGGCACGGCAACATTCAGATCCAGATCAAGGATGGCCAGGTCCAGAAGGCCAACTGGGAGGTGGTGGAGACTCCCCGCTTCTTTGAGGCCATGCTGGTGGGAAAACATTATGAAAATGCCCCTTACATCTGCGGTCGAATTTGCGGAATCTGCTCCATTGGCCACACCCTGGCTTCGATCAGGGCAATAGAAAACGGCTTTGACTTTACCCCTTCCGAGCAAACAGCAAAGCTGCGAATCCTTTTAAAACATATGGAGACCCTGCAGTCTCATATCCTCCACCTCTATTTTCTGGCAGCCCCTGATTTTCTTGGAGTGGGGAGCGTTTTGCCTCTGACTGAAACCCATCCCGAAGTTGTCCAGGCAGCCCTGCGCCTAAAACTGTTGGCAAATGACATGTGTGATGAGGTGGGAGGCCGAAGGCTGCACCCAACCCGCACAGTGGTTGGCGGTTTCACCATGCTTCCCGACAAATTTAAGCTTGATAATTTTCAACAGCGCCTGAAAGACTCTCTTGTCGACCTCACTGCTTCAGCCGATCTTTTTGCCACCTTTGCCATTCCTCCCTTTGAACGGGAGACCGAATTTGTGGCCTTGAAAGGTGAGGGAGATTACCCATTTATTGGTGGACGGCTGATTTCAACCGACGGGGTGGTCAAAGAAGAGCATGAATACCGGGCCATGTCCAACGAGTACATGGCTGACTGGTCCACCTCCAAACTCAGTCGACTTTCCAGAAAGTCCCTGGCAGTTGGCGCTCTGGCCAGACTGAATAATAATTTTAATGAGCTTAAGCCCCTGGCCCGGAAAATTTCCGAAAAACTTGGTCTGGCCCCGGTCAACCATAATCCATTTATGAATAACGTGGCTCAGCTGGTGGAATGTGTTCAGGTGGTTATGGAGTCCATTGAGATTATCGACACCTTGCTTGACAGTCCATGGCAGGAGGCAAAACAGGCGGTGGAGGTTAAAGAATCGATAGGGGTTGGTGCAGTGGAGGTTCCCAGGGGAATTTTATATCACTGCCTGGAGTTCGATAGCCAGGGACGGATTAAAAAAGCGGACTGCGTCATCCCAACCAGTCAGAATCACGCCAATATCCATCATGACATTGAAGAACTGGCCCAGTGGTGTGTGGAACAGGGGAAAAATGATAAAGAGATCGAGCTTGCTGCTGAAATGCTGGTCCGGGCCTACGACCCCTGTATTTCCTGCTCAGTGCATTGAGGCTGCCCTGAAGAAAAACCAACACAAATTAAAACTTCGGTGGACCGCGAGAAAAGGCACTCCCTTGAAAAAATAGGCGCTGACCACGGTCAACGCCTATTTTTTTTACTTTACCGCGTCTGCAACGATGGCATCGACCATGTCCGGGATGGTGTAGGTGTCCGGCTGCACGTCAACGGTAAGGCCAACCTCTTCCACGGTTTTGGCGGTGATCGGGCCGATGGCGGCAACCTGGATGCCGCTCATGACATCCTGCAACTCGGCTTTATCCTTCACTCCAAGCATCTCCACAAAATTGGTCACCGTTGAAGAGCTGGAAAAGGTGACCATGTCCACATCCTTGTTGGCAAGTTTTGCCCGCATGTTTGTGTCCACCTCTTCCGGTCGCTTATTCTGGTAAACCGGGACAATGGTCACCGCAGCACCGGCCCTGGTCAACCCCTCAGGCAGAACTTGCCGGGCCTTCAAGGCCCTGGGGATAAGGATATTCGCCCCGGAAACCCCGACCTTTCCCAAGGCTTCGACCATACCTTCGCCGGTGAATTTCTCCGGCAGCAGATCACTGACCAGCCCGTAACTGCGCAGACATTCGTCGGTGACCCGGCCCACTGCAGCAACCTTACAGTTAGCCAGGGCCCGCACATCACGGCCCTTTTCATAGAGACGGCCAAAAAAGGCATGGATGGCGTTGATACTGGTAAAAACGAGCCACTGGAACTGATCAATTTTTTCCAAAGCGCTATCAAGCTCATCCCAGGAATCTGGCGGATGGAGGGAAATGGTGGCAAATTCAGTGCATTTTGCCCCATTTTCCTCAAGCAGATGCACCAGCTCACTGGCCTGCTCCCGGGTTCTGGTGACAACGATGGTCTTGCCAAAGAGCGGCCTGTTTTCATACCAGTTGATGGTTTCCCGCAGATTGACCACATCTCCGACAATGGTTAAAGCCGGCGGTTTAATACCTTCTTTTTTAACAATATCAGCTATGGTGTCCAAGGTACCCACCACGGAACGCTGATTGGGCCTTGAGGCCCAGCGGACAACGGCCACCGGAGTTTTCGGATCACGGCCATGTTTTATCAGATTGGCGGCGATGGAGGGCAGATTCTTAATACCCATATAGAAAACAAGGGTGCCGACACCGGTGGAAATCTTATCCCAGGCAATATTTGATTCTTTTTTGTTCGGATCCTCATGGCCGGTGATAAAGGCCACCGATGAGGTATAGGCACGATGGGTAATGGGTACCCCGGCAAAGGTAGCAGCCGCAGAAGCGGAGGTAACCCCGGGTACTGCCTCAAAGGGCAGACCAGCTTTGACCAGCTCTTCCAGCTCCTCGCCACCACGGCCAAAGATAAAAGGATCGCCCCCTTTTAAACGCACCACCCGTTTGCCGCTCTGCACCCGGTCAACCAGCATGGCGTTGATCTCATCCTGAGTATGGGTGTGCTTTACCCCGCCCTTTTTACCGGCGTAAATATATTCCGCATCCTCCGGCACATGGCGCAGCAGTTTGGTGCCTGCCAGATAGTCGTATATTACAACCTCAGCCCTTTTCAAAATCTCCATACCACGGATGGTGATAAGAGACGGATCACCGGGACCGGCCCCAACCAGATAGGCCTTGCCCATTTTCTTTTTTTCGTTGTTAGTCAATTTCATTCCCATATACTTCTGCTAAGATTGCTCCACCACCTTTGGCGAGTATCTCTTCAGCCAGTTTCACACCCATATTTTCCGCATCTGCCACCGAACCTGCGCTCTGCTCCTTTAACACCTGAGAGCCATCAACCGAGGCAACCAGCCCAGTCAGATTGACTTGATCACCATCAAGCACGGCAAAGGCACCAATAGGCACCTGACAGCCACCTTCCAGACGGTTAAGATAGGCCCGCTCGGCAGTTACCGCCACGGCGGTGGTTTCATCAATAAGAAAAGACAGAGCCTCAAGCAACTCAGTATCGGCCTTACGCAATTCAATACCAACCGCTCCCTGGCCCACGGCGGGCAGCATTTCGGTGGGATCAAAAAAGGAGGTAATACGATCAGAAAGTTCCAACCTGTTCAGTCCGGCAGCAGCCAGGATGATGGCATCGTACTGTCCTTCATCAAGTTTGCGTAACCGGGTACCAACATTACCGCGCAGATCCTCAATAACCAAATCCTTGCGCATCAAGCCAAGCTGAGATTTACGCCGCAGGCTGCTGGTGCCCACCTTGGCCCCTTCAGGAAGATCGGCCAGGGTTTTATATTTATTGGAAACAAAGGCGTCGCGGGGATCCTCACGCTTGGTGATAATGCCGAGATGGAGGCCTTCAGGTAATTCCGCCGGAACATCCTTCATGCTGTGCACTGCCAGATCAACCTCATTTTGCAGCATGGCATCCTCAAGCTCTTTGACAAAAAGGCCCTTACCGCCCACCTTGGCCAGAGGCACATCAAGAATCTTATCGCCCTTGGTGACGATTTTAACAAGCTCCACTGTCGCATCCGGATACTGGGCTTCGATGAGTTTCTTGATATTGGTACTCTGAGCCATGGCCAGCTGACTTGCCCGTGTTCCTATCTTGATTGTTTTCTGCATTTTTTTCCTCTGTAAAGAATGAAAATTTCTATTCCTATTTGAGCCGCTTTACCTACCCATCCAGCGCTTCAAGTAACCCTGCTGCCAAGAGCGGAATCATCAGCTCGTGGTGACCGCAGAAGTGAAAACCCTTGCCGCCGCCCATGGTTGGACGGTTGACCACGTTGGTCATGGGACGATAATGGCGAATAAAATCAAAATTTGCCGTGGTGAAATTTTCCACCTTATGCCCCAGATTCCGCACCACGGTGAGCGCCTTTAAAAAGACCTCCGGCAACAACACTGCAGAACCTAAATTTAGATACACCCCACCCTCAAGCTCACTGATTTCAGTACAAAAAAGCCTGAAATCATAATGACTTGTCTGACCGATGGCCGCCCCGTCCGCTGAAGGATGGATATGAACAATATCGGTGCCCAACGCCACATGAACGGTGAGCGGCACATTCAGTCTTCTGGCTGAAGCCAGCAAACTGACATCATTATGGGGAAAGTCTTTTTCGAGCAGATAATCCCCCATGGCCTGGCCCAGTCCGACATTTTGCTCTGCCCCCTGGTTTATGGCCTCATTAACCGACTCGCCGGTCTCTTTGGCTGCACCGAACTCACCGGTACCAAGCACCAGACCCACATCCTCGGAGGTGCGTCCCACCATGGCGATTTCGGTATCATGGACAATACCGGCACCGTTGATGGCAATACCGGTGATTATCTTGCGCTCCATAAGATCAATGAGCAATGGATTTAAACCAACCTTAATTACATGGGCGCCCATGCCGACGATAATCGGCTTGTCGTTCTTATGGGCTGCTGCCAGCCGATCGATAAGATCAGGAAAATCAAGCCCGGCAAACTGCTGGGGCAAAGAGGCCAGGAGTTGCCGAATTGAGGCCCCGGCCTTAACAGGTTTGGCAAAATGCTCAACCGTGACCTTGCTGAAACGATCATACACCGAGTAGGTATTTAAACCGCTTAAGTCAAAAGGTTTTATGGTCATTGTTTCAGGCTCCCGAACATCCTCTCATCAACCAGCCAGCATAGCATGTGCTCTATCCAGAGATGGCACTCCTGGATGTGGGGTGTTTTATCACTGGGAACGATCAGGGTCAGATCTGCCTGACCGGCAAGCGCACCACCGCTGCCGCCGGTGAGAATGACCGTTTTCATGCCAATTTTTTTAGCCGCATCCACCGCCCGCACCACATTGGGTGAGTTGCCGCTGGTGGAAATGCCAAGAAAAACGTCCTCTTTTTTCCCCAGGGCCTGTACCTGTTTCGCAAAAATATCATCATAGGAAAAATCGTTTCCAACGCTGGTAAGAATTGAGCTGTCAGTGGTCAGGGCAAGGGCGGGCAATGGTTCTCGGTTAATGAGGAAACGATTGACAAATTCTGCAGCCAGATGCTGGGCATCAGCGGCACTGCCGCCATTTCCGCAGAGAAGGAGCTTACCACCTGCAGCAAACGACTGGATAATCATATCCACCAGGGCGAACAGCGTCTCTTTATGATCTTTATAAAAAGCCTCTTTGGCAGCAATTGAATCAGCCAGGCTCTGTTTTAAAATTTCTTCCATGAATTTTCCCTAAGTATATATAGATAAAGACGATGCAAGATAAAACAGGGATACCTCTTTGTCAATGAACACTTCTTTTCTCTTTTCACTTTGACACAAAAGCACTTTCCGGGTAGTTTTACGCAGTTCGTAAATGACACGTAAGATTCTTTTATTGAAATCTTTATTTTTTTTACTTAACGCATCACATTTACCCTTTCAGGAGAGGTCATGAAACAGAAAAAAATTCTTCTTAATGAAAGTGATATGCCGACCCAGTGGTATAATATCATTCCGGATATCCCAAACGGTCTGCATCCACCCCTTGATCCAGGTACCAAGGAACCAATGGGTCCGGACAAGCTGGCAGCCATCTTTCCCATGGGCCTGCTTGAACAGGAAATGAGCGATCAACGTTGGATCGATATTCCAGAAGAAGTTCAGGAAATTTTGCACATCTGGAGACCTGCTCCGCTGGTGCGGGCCAACAATCTGGAAAAAGCGCTGGGCACCAAAGCAAAGATCTATTTTAAAAATGAAGGGGTCTCACCCTCGGGCAGCCACAAAACAAACAGTGCTGTGGCCCAGGCCTATTACAATAAAAAAGAAGGGGTCAAGCGTATTGCCACCGAGACCGGAGCCGGTCAGTGGGGCAGCGCTCTGTCCTTTGCCACCCATAAATTCGGTATTGAGTGCAAGGTGTATATGGTACGGATTTCTTTTGACCAGAAACCATATCGTAAAAGCATGATGAACACCTATGGCGCCGAAATTGTGGCAAGCCCCAGCCCGGACACTGAATTTGGCCGCCATATTCTAGCTGAAATGCCGGATACCCCGGGTTCGCTCGGTATCGCTATCAGCGAGGCCATTGAAGATGCCGCCACCAGGGACGACACCAAGTACGCCCTGGGATCCGTGCTCAACCATGTTATCCTGCACCAGTCTATTATCGGTCTTGAAGCAAAAAAACAGTTTGAAATGGTTGGCGACTACCCGGATGTTGTGGTTGGCTGCTGCGGCGGCGGCTCCAACTTTGCCGGAGCCATGTCAGCCTTTTTAACCGATAAACTGGAAGGAAAAAATATCCGTTTTGTCGGGGTGGAGCCAGCCTCCTGCCCAACTCTAACCCGTGGTGTCTATGCCTATGACTTTGGTGATGTCGCCAAGCAGACCCCGCTTTTAAACATGTACACCCTGGGCCATGACTTTATTCCTCCGGGAATCCACGCCGGCGGTCTTCG
>PJEL010002183.1_pt1 | contig 18408 bp, 15 predicted proteins | sample 1853271 | NCBI WGS metagenome assembly PJEL01 (sample SAMN08108733, study PRJNA415343) | Invertebrate metagenome, whole genome shotgun sequencing project. | host: Globobulimina | place: Sweden: Gullmar Fjord | collected 2015-08
GAAGCTTTAAGAGAGAATGCGTCACCTGAGAAAATATTACTGACAAATGAAATAAAAAAAGTAGTTTTTGATACCATTGAGCAGTTACCTGAAGAGTTGCGTATAGCAATTAATTTTAGGGAGCTTGAAGGATTAAGTTACGAAGAAATAGCCACTATTATGGAGTGCCCTGTGGGTACGGTTCGTTCTAGAATTTTTAGAGCGAGAGACGCGATAGATAAGAAAATTAGGCCATTGCTTCAGCGCTAACAATTAAGGTGTATTTATGATAGAAAAAGAGTTTGAGACAATATCGTTACTTGTGGATGAGCAAGAGTTGACCAACGAATGTCTTGACCATGTCGTCGATGATCAGCAGTTGTCTGATACTTGGGAACGATACCACCTGATTGGTGACATTATGCGAGATGACGTTGCTGATACGATTTCATTAGATCTTTCAAATGATATTGCCGCCGCTATTGCGAAAGAACCAACAGTACTGGCACCTAAAAAGACTGTTGTTTTAGCTGAAAAGACCAAAGCTAAGATTATTCAACTAGTTAAGCCGTTTGGTCAGTTAGCTATTGCAGCATCCGCAGCAGGCTTGATGGTGTTAGGTGTACAAACTAACGTTGCTGAAAATGAGATTATTACACCGGCTCAACAAGTCGTTCAAACTATCCCGTTAGGCGGAATTGCAGATCCAGTTAGTTTCAACTATGCAAATAATGATAGAGCATCTCAAAAGAAAGCTTATATTGAACAACAAAGACGTTTTCAAGCATTGCTTTCTGATCATCAACAGCAAATAAAACTAAGCTCTGTGTCAAAAACGAATGAAGAAAAAGACTCAAAAGAAAAGGTTAAAGACTTACCTAAATGAAATTAATTAGTAGTTTGCTGTTACTGATTAGCATTAGCTTTTCAGCGACAGCAATTGAGAATGACCAAGCCAAAACCTGGCTTAAACGCCTATCCGAATCATTAAATCAATTAAATTTTAGTACTTCATTTGTTGTTGTTAAAAATAATCAAGCAGAGCCATATCATTGGTTTCATGGGATTGTTGATGGTGGTACTGAATTAGAAATTTTAGCCTTGCTCAATGGCCCTCGCAGAGACGTTCTTCGTAAGGGCAACGTTGTCAGTTATATTGAGCCGGAGTTTCCTCCATATTCTGTTAACGCAAATCATATTTCTGGCCCCATACCAGCCGTTTTTCGAAGCGATATGACAACTTTAGAACAAAGCTATAATTTCATCTCTGTGGGTAGAAGCCGAGTACTTGGGCGCGCCGCTCAGTTAATCCGTGTTGTATCAAAAGACGATAATCGCCACGGTCACTGGTTATGGCTCGATCAAGAATCTGGGTTGTTACTAAAAATGGCGATCATTACACGAAAAGGACAGTTGCTTGAGCAAATACAATTTACTCATTTGGATATTACAACTCTGCCGGCAGAAAGCTTGACTCAGCTCAATGTTGCCGAGTTACCCTCGGTGGTTGAGTTGCCTCCCACTCAAGTGGATGAGTTTGTTTGGAAAGTTAACTGGTTACCTGAAGGCTTTAAACGAGTGAAGCAAGATAGACACCGTATTACACAAACTAAACAGCCGGTAGAATTTATGCTATTTACCGATGGTTTAGTGGATGTTTCTGTCTATGTAGGCAAAAGCCAAGACTCTCATAGAGCCGTAGATTTCGCTTTGGATGGCGCTACTGTTGTTTTAAATCAAGTTGTCGATAGCTTCGAAGTGAGTGTCGTTGGTAAAGTACCTTCTAAAACGGCAAAGTTAATTGCAGATTCAGTATCGTTTACGGGTTCAAATAAATAATGATTGAAGAACGCGCTGTAGTTACTCAAGTCTTAGCCGGTGCGGTTGAGATAGAGAGTGTCGTAAAGTCTTCCTGCAGCCAATGTCATCAAGTCGATAACTGTGGTAATGGTCAAGTGGCGAAAGCATTGCCGCAAAAAAAATTACTATTAACCATTCCGACATCTGAGTCATTTAATGTTGGAGATGTGGTTATGATCGCTATTCCAGAACAATACTTATTGAAATCCGCATGGCAGGTTTATATATGGCCATTAATCGGCCTAATAAGCTGTGCTGGAATCGGGCAAATATTTATTAATAACCAATGGCTAAGTCATGAATTACAAGTCATAGCACTATCAGTAACCGGCGGTATAATAGGTGCTAAACTGGCAAAATGGTGGCAGTCCTACACAGGTTTACAAAGTAAGCTTGTACCGAAAATAATGGAAAAAATACCTAAAGAATTACAGATTTATCCCACTTCTTGAACATCACTCACGTTATAAATATCGATATCTGGTAAGTAAAGATAGCCCCGAGCGGGTAAATTCGATAAAATCTCGCTCCAGAATCCTAGTTTGTACACAGAAACGCAATATTCCGTTTCTATAGACGAGAAAATCTATTTAAATGAAGCACATACGAAACTTTTCTATCATTGCTCACATTGACCATGGTAAATCCACACTTTCTGACCGTTTGATCCAACATTGTGGTGGTCTCGCTGACCGCGAAATGGAAGCACAAGTCTTAGACTCAATGGATCTAGAACGTGAACGCGGCATTACCATCAAAGCCCAAAGTGTAACGTTAGATTACAAGGCCAAAGATGGTGAGATTTATCAACTGAACTTTATCGACACACCGGGCCATGTTGATTTCTCCTATGAAGTATCACGTTCTTTAGCATCATGTGAAGGCGCCTTATTGGTTGTCGATGCAGGACAAGGCGTTGAAGCACAAACCGTTGCCAACTGTTATACCGCTATTGAAATGGATTTAGAAGTCTTACCAATCTTAAATAAGATTGATTTGCCACAGGCCGATCCAGATCGCGTTAGTGAAGAAATTGAAGATATTATCGGCATTGACGCTACAGGCGCGGTAACATGTTCGGCTAAAACTGGTGTTGGTATAGAAGATGTTCTTGAAACTATTGTTGCTAATATTCCGCCGCCAGAAGGCGAACCAGACGGCAACTTACAAGCTTTGATCATAGATTCTTGGTTTGATAATTACCAAGGTGTTGTTTCACTTGTTCGTGTGATGAATGGTGAAGTGAAAAAAGGCGATAAGATGGTAGTGATGTCAACAGGACAAACTCATATCATCGATAAAGTCGGTATTTTTACCCCTAAACAAGTTGAAACCGGTATCTTAAGAACGGGTGAAGTAGGCTTTATCATTGCGGGAATCAAAGAAATTCATGGTGCACCTGTAGGGGACACCATCACAATTGCAAAAAAAGAAGCTGCTAAAGCACTTCCTGGTTTTAAAAAAGTACAGCCGCAAGTGTATGCGGGTATCTTTCCGATCAGCTCTGATGACTATGAAAATTTCCGTGATGCGTTGAATAAGTTAAGCCTTAATGATGCGTCATTATTCTTTGAACCAGAAAACTCTTCAGCATTAGGGTTTGGTTTTAGAATTGGCTTCCTAGGGATGCTTCATATGGAAATCGTTCAGGAGCGATTAGCTCGTGAATATGATTTGGATTTAATCACCACCGCACCAACGGTAAATTATGAAATTGCTTGTACCAATGGTGAGTTATTATCTATTGATAATCCTAGTGACTTGCCAGCAATTAATAACATTGACGAAATCCGTGAACCCATTGTTCAAGCCAATATTTTAGTACCACAAGAACATTTAGGTAATGTGATTACCTTATGTATAGAAAAGCGTGGTATGCAAAAAGACATTGTTTATCATGGTAATCAAGTCGCTGTAACTTATGAGTTACCGATGGCTGAAGTGGTTATGGACTTTTTCGATAAATTAAAATCGACCAGCCGTGGTTATGCCTCACTTGATTATCACTTTGTTCGCTTCGAAGCGGCGGACATGGTTCGTGTTGATGTCATGATTAATGGCGATCGTGTTGATGCTTTAGCAATGATTACTCATCGCAGCAACTCTGTTTCCCGTGGCCGTATGTTAGTTGAAAAGTTAAAAGAACTGATTCATCGTCAAATGTTTGATATTGCAATTCAAGCTGCGATTGGTAACAACGTTATTGCTCGCACTACAGTTAAACAACTGCGTAAAAATGTAACGGCTAAATGTTACGGTGGTGATATTTCACGTAAGAAAAAGCTGTTACAAAAACAAAAAGAAGGTAAGAAACGAATGAAACAAGTAGGTAACGTTGAAGTGCCTCAAGAAGCCTTCCTTGCTGTGTTAAAGCTAGAAAAATAGGATATTTATGGCTGTTTATTTTTCAATTTTCTTGGTTGGCATTACGATAGTTACAGGGATTGTTTGGCTTGCAGATAAATTCTATCTTGCTCCACAACGCCAGCTAAAATTAGAAACTGCTAAGCAACAAAGTAATGTCTCTTTAACGGATGTTGATGAAGCAAAAATCATTGAGCCATCTGCTGCCGTAGATACTGCGGTTCAGATCTTTCCAGTGATCGCTTTTGTGTTGATTTTACGTTCGTTTTTGTATGAGCCATTTCAGATCCCATCAGGCTCTATGATGCCAACATTACTCGATGGTGACTTTATTTTGGTGAATAAGTTTAACTATGGCTTGCGTGATCCGGTAGCAAGAAATAAATTTTTAGACGTCGGTTTACCTGAACGTGGTGATGTCGTGGTCTTTAAGTACCCAGTTAATCCGCAAATCGACTATATTAAGCGTGTTATTGGCTTACCAGGTGATCGTATCATTTATCGAAACAAGTCTTTGTATATAAAGCCTGCATGCACTGAAAGTGATGATGCGTGCCCAGAATATGAACAAGTTATACAAGATTTTGTCGCAAAATACCCTGATGAAAGTTCAGAGCTAGGCCGTTTTGTCTCTCAAATGCCTAATAAAACCCATGAGATTTTAATTAACTTAAATACTTTGCCACGCACTATGCATTACTTCCAGCAAGCGAGTACGCAAAGGGATGAATTTGTTGTTCCTAAAGGGCAGTATTTTGTCATGGGTGACAATCGTGATAATTCACTTGATGGTCGTTTTTGGGGCTTTGTACCAGAGCATAATCTTGTGGGTGAAGCGGTTGCGATTTGGATGAGTTTTGATTTCGACAATGATGCTGAAAGTATACTTCCTAGCTGGATACCGACAGGTGTGCGATTTAGTCGCATTGGCGGTATAGAGTAGTGATAAAGAATACTCCACAGGCACTTGCACAGTTAAGCAAGCGCTTAGGTTATGAATTTAATGATGGCAAACTATTATTGCAATCACTTACCCATCGCAGCGCCAAGGGTGCTCATAACGAACGGTTAGAGTTTCTCGGTGATTCGATTTTGGGTTGTGTAATCGCAGAGCAACTATTTACTCAATTTCCTAAAGAAAGTGAAGGCGATTTGACTCGCATGCGTTCAAGTTTGGTTAAAGGCGTAACACTTGCTGAAATTGCTCGGGACTTCAAATTAGGGGAACACTTAATTTTAGGTCCGGGAGAGAAGAAAAGTGGCGGTCACCGTAGAGAGTCTATTTTGGAAGATGCCGTTGAGGCCATTATTGGAGCAGTGTATTTAGATTCTGATATGGATACCTGTAAGGCATTGGTATTAAGTTGGTTTGAAAAGCGACTGAGTAAAATAAAGCCAGGTATTAATCAAAAAGATCCAAAAACTCGTCTGCAAGAATATCTACAAGGCAGAAAAATCCCACTTCCTTTATACGAAGTGATTGATATTAAGGGCCAGTCACATAATCAAGAGTTCACAATAAAGTGTGATACTGAAGTGACCACTCAAGATATTATTACTAAAGGTACAAGTCGCCGTAAAGCAGAACAAGCTGCTGCTGAGAAGGTTTTGGAGATATTAGCGAATGACAAATGAGACAAAACGTTGTGGCTTAATTGCCATCGTAGGGCGCCCTAATGTCGGTAAGTCTACGTTACTTAACGCCTTACTTGGTCAAAAAGTCAGTATAACTTCTCGTAAACCACAAACGACTCGACATCGTATTTTAGGTATTTTGACTGAAGGTGCTTCGCAAGCGGTATTGGTTGATACTCCGGGACTACACTCTGAAGAAAAACGTGCCATAAACCGTTTAATGAATAGGGCAGCAAGCAGTTCAATATCAGAAGTTGAGTTAATTATCTTTCTGGTGGAAGGAACTCATTGGACCAAAGATGATGAATTGGTGTTAAGCAAAGTAAAACAAAGTGGTGTTCCTTGTGTGCTTGCCATTAATAAAATTGATAATGTTCAAGACAAAGAAGCGTTATTACCTCACTTGCAAAAGCTCGGTGCTATGCACGACTTTCAAGACATCATGCCGATTTCAGCGAGTAAAGGCGATAACGTCGATAAAGTTAAAGCGATTTGCTTAAATTCATTGCCAGAGAGTGAGTTTTGGTTCCCTGAAGACCACATTACCGATCGTTCAAGTCGCTTTATGGCGTCAGAAATTTTACGTGAAAAACTAATGCGTTTTACAGGTGATGAATTACCTTATTCGATCACGGTTGAGATAGAGCAGTTTAAGCAAGACAATAAAGGTATATTGCATATTAATGCGATGATTTTAGTTGAGCGTAATAGCCAAAAAAGAATGGTAATAGGTAATAAAGGCGAACGTTTAAAGACGATTGGCCAAGAAGCTCGCAGAGATATGGAAAACTTGTTCGATCAAAAAGTATTCTTAGAAACTTTTGTTAAAGTTAAATCTGGCTGGGCGGATGACGAACGAGCACTTCGTAGTTTAGGCTACGGAGATGATTATTCAGGCTAATAAGTAGAGCTGCAACTTGAATACTGGCGTTGAACAACATGCTTTCTTATTGCATAGCCGTCCCTATCGAGAAAATCAGTTATTAGTTGATTTAATAACTGAACATGACGGTAAAGTCGGCGCACTTATTTATAGTGGCAAATCAGTTAAATCAAATAAAAAAAGTATTTTGCAGCCTTTTAGTCCTTTAAGAGTGGTATTAAAAGGCCAAGCAAGTCTGAAAAAGTTAACGCTAGTTGAAAGCTCGGGTAAGTCGTTATCCTTAACAGGGAATTATCTGTTCAGTGCCTTCTACCTCAACGAATTAGTCGTTAAACTGCTTCCTGAACTTATTCCGTGCGATATGCTGTATCAGCAATACGTTGATACGATAAAGCACTTAGCATCGCAAATAGACATCGAACCCTCTTTGCGCTCCTTTGAGTTAACGCTTTTAGAAGAAATGGGTGTCGCTTTAGATTACGCCCCTGCCTATAATGAAGGCTACGATTTCGTTTCTTTTTGCTCTGAACAAGGCTTTGTTCCTAGTGCATTTGCCAAAGGAAATTATGACAGGCAACACATTATCGCTATAGCTGAAAATCAAGCCCATACTCCTGAAGTATTACTGACTTTCAAGCGTTTAATGAGACAAATTATTGACCAACTGCTAGGGCATAGACCATTAAATAGCAGAAAACTATTTATCAGATGAGTAAAAGATGAAGGATATATATTTAGGCGTAAATGTTGATCATATTGCAACATTGAGACAGGCTCGTGGCACTAATTACCCTGATCCAGTTCATGCGGCATCAGTAGCTGAACACGCAGGTGCTGATGGCATTACGGTTCATTTACGTGAAGATCGCCGTCATATTCAAGATCGTGATATTTATGTCTTAAAAGAAACCCTAAAAACACGTATGAATTTTGAAATGGCAGTGACCGATGAAATGCTTGATATAGCATGTGAAGTCAAGCCAGCATTTGTCTGTCTAGTGCCAGAAAAACGTGAAGAGTTGACTACGGAAGGCGGCTTAGATGTAGCAGGTCAGCTAGATAAGGTCAGCGATGCAGTTCAACGTTTATCTGAACAAGGCATACAAACGAGTTTATTTATTGATGCTGACCGAGCACAAATAGATGCAACAATAAAAACTAACGCCTCCTATATCGAAATACATACTGGACAATATGCTGAAGCTCAAACTGAAGAAGAGCAAAACTTGGAGCTTGCTCGTATTATCGAAGGGGTTAAGTACGCTCATGGTTTAGGGTTGAAAGTTAATGCGGGGCATGGGTTACACTATTTTAATGTAAAACCAATCGCTGCTATTGAAGAAATTGTCGAGTTAAATATCGGGCATGCCATTATTGCTAGAGCCGCTATTGATGGGCTAGATAAGGCGGTACGTGATATGAAGCAACTTATGCTAGAAGCTAGGTTGTAACATGTCCGTTGTCGGTGTAGGGACAGATATTGTTGAAATTTCTCGTCTCGAAAACATGAAAGAGCCGGCTCTGGAAAAGCTGGCACGTAGGGTACTTACTGACAGAGAATTGGATAAATATCTGCAGCTTAATCAACGACATAGATTTTTAGCAAAACGCTGGGCCGCGAAGGAAGCTACGTCCAAAGCGCTAGGTACTGGAATCGCAGATGGCGTATCTTTTCAACATATAGAGGTGGTTTCACTACCCTCTGGGCAGCCTTTAGTTGAACTGTCAAGCAGAGCATTAGAAGTGGCCACGTCTCTTGGTGCAAAATCTTGGCATATATCCATTTCAGACGAAAACTCTTTTGCAACAGCGTTTGTCGTGTTGTCGAGTTGAGCTTTGAACCGTTATAAAATTTTATAGCTTGAATTTCTCTTTTCTTATTTGTTAACTATACTATAGGCAGGCTAGTTGTACCTTGGAAGGTTGTGTCGATGTTAAAACCCAGTAAAAATCAGATGGTAGAGAGGCGCTCAGAGCAGCCAGAACACTCAGTTTGGTGGCCTAAGCTGACTTTGGCACAAAAGTTTTCTGCGAGTAGTTTAGGGAAGTTTGGTTATGAGTTGTCTTTCATTCGAAGTGATGATGGACATAGCTTAGCTGTACTTATGTGTAATGGTGGGGTCGCCGTTATTAGTGAAGACGGAGAAATTAATACTTCACCCAATATTAGAATTCGTTAATCAGCCGTTATTTTCTAACACGTTGTGCTTTTTAATATTTAACTTACATTATAGTTAAACCGTTTGTCATTAAGCTGTTTTTACACCGTAACCTTTCAATTTTTAAAAGTTCAACGAATCTCCACATTTTACTGTTAATAGAGCAACACGCTTTATAGTGGGCTCATTATGGGGTACTGAAGCGAAGTAATCTAATTTATATTCGATTCTTAGACTAGCTGACCACTTCCGATATTTCTTTCAGTAACTCAGGTGTTTGTTCAACAATATTATCAATGTGTTCAAAAAATTCAAAAAATTCTGGCTCAAGATCGTCAAGGGTTTTTCCTTGTTTGAGATCGGTTTCTATTTGGTGGGTTATTTTACCTAATAAAGGTACGCCGGTGTAGCAACAGGCGCCGTTAAGTTTATGAATTAGTACTTTTGTCTGTTCAATATCTTGAGATAATATAGCGTCTTTTATGTGGCTTTTCGTTTCCGGTAAACTGTTCACTAATCCAGATAATAAATCTTTTGCTAAGTCTTGTTTATTTCCTGCTCGATTCAGTGCTAGTTGCCAATCAATTTCAGCGGTAGAAAAATCAAAGTGGCTTTCATCTAACCCAATTAAAGGTTCATCTTCATTTTTGCTTAGTAATTCTGTATCACAATATTCATAGATCGTGTGGCGTAACATGGTTTCGTCTATCGGCTTAGTCATATAGGAGCTAAACCCTTCTTCAATAAGCTTCTCCTTTTCACCACTTAATGCGTGCGCAGTAACGGCGATAATAGGAGTGTTATCATTAAATGTATTTGATTGAATATTTTTAAGTGCCGTTACGCCATCCATCACAGGCATCTGAATATCCATAAAAATCAATGCAAACTTTTCGTTTTTACATAAATCAACAGCTTCTTGTCCGTTACTTGCAGTAGTTACTTCTTTAACTTGTTCCACGAGTAATGCTTTTATTAACTTGAGGTTTGCTTCGTTGTCATCAACCGCCAGTACTTTTAGCGGTACTTTATGGTTTATCAATAAGGGTGAAGACTCTTTGTGAGGGTATTGTTGAGGCACCAAGGCACGGTTCAATCGTTCAGGTGTCAGCGGCTTGCTTAGGCAACTCTTGGCACCAGCAGCAACTAATGCTTCTTGTAAGTTAGGAGAGTTACTGTTTATGGCTAAATGTAAGTTAGGGATCTTTGGTTTGATATAAGAAATTAGCTCTTTTAAACTAGTTAATTCACTTGGGGTTACCTCGTGAGCAATCAAAGCATAATCAAACTTAATGCCTTGCTCTAATACGGTACTTAATTCTGCTAAGCTATCGACTGGCATAACCTGCATTTGCCATTTAGCCATAATTTCACTGGTCGCTATTCGGCCATGAGTATGAGGTTCAAAGTAAAGAATACTTTTACCTACAAGTTCTCCATTAAATTCATGCATATTTATCGGCATTTGATTAAGTTCACACTTAAAGGTAAACCAGAATGTTGAACCTCGATTTTCTTCACTAACAAAACCTACATCACCACCCATTTCATGAGATAATCGCTGTGAAATGACCAAACCTAATCCTGTACCGCCATATAGTCGAGTTACACTTTTATCTGCTTGGCCAAAAGCATCAAAAATTGTTCTTTGTTGCTCTGCATTCATACCGATCCCCGTATCGGTAACGGTTATCTTTAATTCTGCAATGTCATCTTGAATTTTGACACTATCAATATCAATGCAGACTGAGCCTTTTTGGGTGAACTTAATCGCATTATTAGCTAAGTTGATCATTATTTGCTTAATACGCATGGCATCGCCAATAAGAGAATCAGGTAATTGCTGATTAATTCTTAGTGATAGTTCAATATTTTTCTTGTGGGCACTGGGTGCTAGCAGCGTCAAAGTTTCTTCTATCGTTTCTCGTAAGGCAAAAGGAACGCTTTCTATAATCATCTTGCCAGCATCAAGCTTCGAGAAATCGAGAATATCATTGATTATGGCCAACAGATTATTGGCTGAGCGTTCTATCGTTTGTAAGTAATCGCGTTGAGTTTCAGTTAACGGTGTTTTGAGAACCTGGCGAGTAAAACCAATCACGCCATTGAGCGGCGTTCTTAATTCGTGACTCATATTAGCTAAGAATTCTGATTTAACTTTGTTAGCCTCTTGGGCTTTTCGCTTGGCAATATCTAATTCAACGTTTTGAATTTCAAATTGTTCTAAGCTTTCACGCAAATCAACGGTTGCCTGATCAATACTTCGTTGCATTTCATCACGATAATCACCTAGTGACTGCGCCATGGCATTGATACCGTTTTTCAAGAAGTTCAGTTCGCCGACTAATTTACCACTGACTCGGCTTTCTAGACGACCTTCTCGGATACGATCGACGGCTTGTACCATGGAGGTGACTGGTCTAGTTACATTATTAATTAGTCTAAATGCAAAAAATGCACTAATTAACGCGCCAAATATGACCACAGAAAATGCAATCAATATCTGTTTAAGTTGATTAAAGCTGACTTTGCTTTTGTCTATTTGAATAGCGATATAACCGATTTTACGCTCATCAACATTTAGAAAGTTCTTGTTTACACCTTCGTCGATAATTGGAGTTCTGAAAATAAAAAAATCGTCAATATCGATGAAAGTGGTTTCGTTCGGTATTTGTTGAGTAGGCTCTAAGCGCATTAAATTCGTGTCGCCACGCAGGCTGCTGCTGACAATAACTTGGTTGTCTTTAGCTAATACGGCTATATTTTTTACTATACCTGAATGATTTTTATGGGCTAAACCTATGAGTTGCCTAAGCTTGAATCGTTCTTTTTGCTTAACGGCATCGACACTGGCAATAGCAATTGGCTCGATGATGCTTTGCGCTCGTATCTCCAGATAGTCATTTAGCTCAATGTAACGACTATAGGAGAAATAGCTCGCGATACCGAAGCCTATTAAGGTGGTTGGTATAATTGTCAGTAAAACAACCCAATCTTTAAGGCTAATTTTATGCATTTATTTGGCGAACTTAGTGTAAAATCATGTGTTTGATGACTATATCATGTCATATCAGATAGAAAATTTATAGCATCCTCTGTTTTTGTTTTTGCTCAGCGTTAAGGTCTTCATTTTATGGTCAAAATTTTTAAAGCGTCTAACAAAGCTACGCAGCTTGATAAAGAACTAAAACTAAACATTGAGCGGCTTGATATTAACGGGCTCGGGGTTGCGCAATACAAAGGAAAACCTGTGTTTGTCGCTCAAGCGCTTCCTCATGAACAAGTGACGGTAAAAGTAATCGAGCATAAAAATAAATACTTAAAAGCTAAATTAATCTCAGTGAAAAAAAAAAGTGAACACCGTATTGCTCCTTTATGTCAGCATTTTGATCAATGTGGTGGTTGCGACTTACAGCACCTTGAACCAGCACAACAGCGAGAATTTAAACAGAAAAAAATTACTGACTTATTTGCTCGTCAGCAGATAAACAATTTGCCTTGGTCCGAACCGATATATGATCAAGCGTGGCATTATCGTCGTAAAGCACGTATCGGTGTTCAGTTTAATAGAAAAGGCGAGCCTATTATTGGGTTTCGTAAGCGGCAAAGTAATGAGATAACGCCAATAAAAAATTGTCCTGTATTGACTGAGCCGCTTGCTCATATTTTTGCACCATTACGCCTCATTTTAGAGCAGTTATCTTTGCATAAATCTATCGGGCATATTGAGGTGTTTTCGACTGATACTGTGATCCTAGTGATCCGACAGTTACAAGTGTTAAATGATGTCGACACCCAATTATGGCTCGATGCTATGTCAGCTAACCATTGGCAAGTCTATATTGATGATGGTAACAGCATAAAACCTTTAATGAATTCAAGTCAACTATCTGATAAAAATGATAGCTGCGGCACTATGACGTACCCAATTTTAGAACACCTGCATATTAATTTTAGGCCTACTGATTTTATTCAAGTTAACCAAAATGTTAATGATTTTATGGTCGCCCAAGCCGTAAACTGGTTAGCATTGTCACCAAGTGACAATGTGCTTGATTTATTTTGTGGTTTAGGCAATTTCAGTGTTGCGATTGCTGAACAGGTTAAGCAAGTTATTGGTGTAGAAGGAGTCGAAGCGATGAGCAGTCAAGCTCGATTGAACGCTTCCCTAAATAAATTAAATAACTGCCAGTTTTATCACGCGGACTTAAATGCTAACTGGCCTGAACAACAGTGGGCACAGCAAACGTTTGATAAAATATTACTCGATCCTGCACGAGCTGGAGCACTTGAAGCTTGCCAACAGTTAGTGGAATTTAGAGCAAAACTTATTGTCTATGTAAGTTGTGATCCCACGACACTCGCACGAGACAGCAAAGTATTGCTCGATGCGGGATATAAGATCACAAAAATTGCATTAATTGATATGTTTTCACAGACAAAGCACGTTGAAACTATGGTATTGTTTCAACAAGTTTAAGTTAGTGGTATTAACCCACGTCTTTGTATACGTTAAGGAAGTCAGTATGGTCTCGGTGCGTAAATCTCACCTTATGTCAGAAACCAATTTTGAAGAATGGCTTAAAACGCTAGACATTAGTGAGTTGAAAATAAACGCGTTGGAGTCACTTTGGCGTCAGGTCAATGAACACTTTTTAAACGATGGTGAATGCCAAACTAAATCATTAGAAATGGTTGAAATTTTGGCAGAATTAAATTTAGACAAAGAATCCCTATGTGCCGCGTTTTTAGTGCCTATCGTGGAATACCAGTATTTATCGCTTGAGGATGTCAAAGAAACATTTGGCAAAGATATTTACATGCTTTGCAAAGGTGTTGATCAAATGGAAGCAATTAAAGCTCTACAGCAAAGTCAAACCAACCAAGTCGCCGCTAATCAGGTAGATAACATCAGAAAAATGTTACTTGCCATGGTTGATGACGTGAGAGCTGTGGTGATCAAACTAGCTGAGCGTTTATGTTATTTACGAATCATTAAAAATAGTGATGAAGAAACCAAAGTCATCGCGGCAAAAGAAACGGCTAATATTTATGCACCGCTTGCAAATCGCTTAGGGATAGGACAATTAAAGTGGGAACTCGAAGATATCGCATTTCGATATCTTCACCCAACCGTATACAAAAACATCGCTAAACAACTCGATGAAAAACGTTTAGCGCGAGAAAAGTATATGGTTGATTTTGTAGGTCATCTACAACAACAATTAGTGGACATGAATATCAAGGGGACGGTTTATGGTCGTCCTAAGCATATTTATAGTATATGGAAAAAAATGCAGAATAAGTCACTCGACTTCGAACAATTATTTGATGTGCGAGCCGTTCGAGTGATCGTAGAAAAATTGCAGGACTGTTATGCTGCACTAGGTGCAGTGCATACTTCATGGAAGCACCTTGCTAATGAGTTCGATGACTATATTGCAACTCCTAAGCCTAACGGTTATCAATCCATTCATACTGTCGTTCTGGGGCCTGAGGGTAAGTCTGTTGAAGTTCAAATTCGTACTGAGCAAATGCACCAAGATGCCGAGCTTGGCGTTGCTGCCCATTGGCGCTACAAAGAAGGCAGTGCCCATGGAAAAACTTCTGGTTTTGATGAAAAAATAAGTTGGTTGAGAAAAATTTTACAATGGCAGGATGATGTTGCTGAAAGTGGCGAGATACTTGACGAACTAAGAAGCCAAGTTTTTGAAGATAGGATTTATGCATTTACCCCTAACGGTGATGTTATCGATTTACCCGCAGGCTCTACACCACTAGATTTTGCTTATTATATTCATTCTAATGTTGGCCATTGCTGTATCGGTGCGAAAGTATTTGGACGTATTGTCCCTTTTACATACCAATTACAAACGGGTGATCAAGTTGAAATATTGACCAGTAAAAAGCCTGATCCGAGCAGGGACTGGCTTAACCCAAATCTGAATTACATTCACTCTTCAAGAGCTCGGGCAAAAGTACAGCACTTCTTTAAACTGTTGGATCGAGACAAACATATTTCTCAAGGCAAAGAATTGTTAGACGCTGAATTAGCCAAGCACAGCCTAGATCACTCTAAACTTGCTGATGCCGTAGAGCGTTTTAATGTCAGTACCGTTGACGACCTCTATGCGGCTATCGGCTCAGGTAATGCTAGGTTGCAACAGGTAATTAATTACTTGTTGCAATTGGACGAAAAATATCAGGTTGAAGAAGAAATAGACCCTCAGAGTTTAGTGGCCAATCAGCCAAGCCAAAAATCCAATAAGGTCGATGGCGATAGTGTCATGGTATCAGGGGTTGGTAACCTCTTGACTCATATGGCAAAGTGCTGTCAACCAGTGCCGGGGGACAACATTTCAGGTTTTATCACTCAAGGGCGTGGTATTTCAGTGCATCGCAGCGATTGTGACCAGTTAAATAACGCTTTGCATCAACACCCAGAGCGAGAAGTTGAAGTGCAATGGGGCGATAGCTCTAAACAAACATACCAAGCAACACTGCAAGTCACAGCAAGTGACCGTCATGGCTTATTGAGAGATGTTTCTACCATAATAGCAAATGAACGTGTGTTAATTGTTGGTATTGCTAGTCATGCGGATAAATTAAAAAGCACCATTCGAATGTCTCTGACTATAGAGATCAGCAACAGCGACATGCTGAATCGAATGGTCGAAAAATTACGTCAACTTGATGATATTGTTGATGTTAAAAGACTATCACATTGACAGATGTTAATGGTTTAAGGAATAACAGAACTATGCTTGATGCGAAACCATCAATAGAAAAATTACGTTGGATCATGGCCCAGTTACGTGACCCTATTACCGGTTGTCCTTGGGATCTTAAGCAGGATTTTACTTCAATTGTTCCTCATACATTAGAAGAAGCGTATGAAGTTGCTGACGCGATAGAGCAAGGCGACTTTATCGAGCTTGAAAAAGAACTAGGGGATTTATTATTCCAAGTTATTTTTTACGCACAATTAGGTAAAGAGAGAAAAACATTTGATTTCGATTCAGTTGTCTCGGCAATTTGCGAAAAACTAATAAGGCGACATCCTCATGTCTTTGGCGATGCAGAACTAGCTACTGACCAAGACATTAAAGCGAACTGGGAAAATGAAAAGGCAAAGGAACGAGCGCAAAAAAACAACACCAACAACTTAAGTATTCTTGCTGATATTCCTAAAAATTTGCCTGCTTTGACTCAAGCTAATAAAATCCAAAAACGCTGTGCTCATGTTGGCTTTGACTGGCATGACATAGATGATGTGTTTGCTAAAGTTGAAGAAGAAGTGCAAGAAGTTAAAGAGCAGCTCCATGTAAATAAGGAAAGAGCGGCTGAAGAACTCGGTGACTTGATGTTTGCTGTGGTTAATGTATGCCGACATTTAAAGCAAGATCCTGAAGCCATTTTAAGATCAGCAAATAAAAAGTTCACACAAAGGTTTGAAGCCGTTGAAGAAAAAGTTGCTGAATCCGGTAAGCCGATACAATCTCACGATTTAGCCAGTTTAGAAGGTTTTTGGCAAACGGTTAAACGTCAAGAAAAACCGTCTGATTAGGGGCTGTAGAGGAACTAAAATCCAATGTTACCGAAACTCGCTGGATTGTTTTTTTTTTCGCTTTAGGTATGTTAGGCGCAATTCTTCCCGTCGCAATTCTTCCCGTATTGCCAACAACGCCATTATACCAATTGAAATAATTCAATTGGTATTAATCAAAGATTGGCGTGAACACCGCAGTAATCCTAAAAGAGGAAAACAAATAGCACTGCTTTCTATCTTGTTAGCTGTGGCATGGTCTTGCTATATTTTGACTCATGTTTACTTAAAAATATTGGTTATTTTATTCGTGTTGTGGCCGATCACTTTTATTTATAAAGTGCCGTTGACCGAAACAAAAAAATTTATCGCAGCAACTAAGCAAGGTTAAGTTAGTTTTTTGCGTCGTCGACAACAATAAGGCCTTCACCTGTGTGGTTAACTATACAGTTTCTTCCACTTTTTTTAGCGTGATAAAGAGCCTTATCTGCAAAGTTGAATACTTCTGTTGTGTTAGTTAAATTTTCACTAAATTGAGCTAAACCAAATGAACAGGTTATTCGTACGACTTTGTTTTGTCTACGTAATTCAAATTTTAACGCGTTAATCACTTCTTGTAGTTTCTGAGCGATGTTTACGCCTACCTTTAAATCGGAGGCAGGCAGAATAACAACAAATTCTTCACCCCCATAGCGAGCAACATAGTCTGTCGAACGAATGTTCTTCTTTATGGTTTGTCCTAGGCACTTTAATACCTGATCACCAATGCTATGACCAAAGCTGTCATTGATTGCTTTGAAGTGATCGACGTCGATGACCATTAGTGAAAGGGGTTGCTTTGACGCTAGCCAGTCTTTTCGCTCTTTGTTGACTCTGTAGACATAGCCTTTACGGTTACCAACAGTGGTCAGTTCGTCAACAAGGCTAACTTCTTCGGCTACATTGAGTTTTTGTTCGAGTTTTTCGACAAATTGACTCGTGTTTTGGATCCTAGAATTTAACTCAAGTATTGTTGCTTCATTACTCTGATGAATCTTAGTTTGGGTTTGCGAATAGTCATTCATGACCTGAGAGATTAAGGCAACGTTATCTTTAATATGATTTTGCATTCCTTCAAGAGTATCTATCGATCTCGCTTTAACTTCCATGTTTCTTAGCTGCAACACCATGCTATTTTTAAGACCATTACTCTCATCTTTTGAAGAGTTCATCAGCTTTTCAATCACCGATGTTTTGTTAAACGCATCCACTAAACTCGCATGAATGTCGTTCAGCATCTCTTCTGCTGCACAACGCTCTTTTTGAATTAATAGCGCGATATAGGTAGTCGTTCTTTCTAGTAAATTTATTGAAGCAAAAAAGGAGCCTTTTCCTTGTGGAATGTTGCTGGCTTCAATCAAAATGTTTTGGATAAATTCATCTTCAGGGTAGGTTTTAGCAAGCTGTTTCGATATGACGACGACATCTTTAATCAGTTTTTTACTAGCAAGGATGATGTCTGCGGCAACAACACTTGTTTCATTTGTTTCAACATCTTTTTGAATAACAACATTCGATGCCTCTCTAAGGTGCCCTAGGTTACTGCCAAAAGACTCTAAGGCACTTGCTGTTTTTATTAAAATGGCATGAATAGGTTCATTTGAGGCAATGACCTCAGTGATGTCGTCTATCTTTTCAATTTGTTCGGTAGAGAGAGCTTTTTCACGAGTCTTCTTTAATATGCCTTTAAGTGCCTTTATATCCCTTTGTTGAGATTGGTAGTCGACATTGTCGAAATTCTTCTTCATTTTCACATATTGTTCTACTAATGAAGCAAAGGTGAAAATAGATTCGTTCGACTTCAGCGCATTTCGAATATTGTCTATTTGAATCTTTAGGGCCCCATAGTTTGGCGCAGACTCAATAAAGTGGCGTAAAGCTCTTTTGAGCTCGGTATTCGAGCGTTTAAGAGTTTGAAGGTCTTGATTTCCACCGTCAGTATT
>PJEL010002184.1_pt1 | contig 18407 bp, 16 predicted proteins | sample 1853271 | NCBI WGS metagenome assembly PJEL01 (sample SAMN08108733, study PRJNA415343) | Invertebrate metagenome, whole genome shotgun sequencing project. | host: Globobulimina | place: Sweden: Gullmar Fjord | collected 2015-08
TGAATAAAACTCTCTATCATAGTTAACGGCGCAGGATCTGTCGCCGTTTCTGCTCGTCCAACTTTACCAAATACATTTGCTACTTCAGGTACTGTTGCAATCAATTTATCTGTTTGCTGTAACAGCTGCCTTGCTTTGCCAATAGAAATACCGGGGTAAGTTGTTGGCATGTACATGATATCGCCTTCATCTAATGGCGGAATAAATTCACTGCCAATTTTATCTAGTGGCCAAAAGCCAATACCTAATAAGACTACAGCAACCGCTAGCGTTGACTTTGGATAACTCAGTACCGTTTTAAGTATCGGAAAGTAGATTGTCGTTAATAGCTTGTTTACTGGGTTTTTATGCTCAGCAATTACTTTTCCACGAATAAAATACCCCATGAGTACCGGCACTAAAGTAATTGCCAAAAATGCAGATACCGCCATCGCGTAGGTTTTTGTAAAAGCCAATGGTGAAAACATCCGCCCTTCTTGTGCCTGTAAGGTAAATACGGGGATAAAGCTCACCGTGATAATCAACAAACTAAAAAATAGGGCTGGGCCAACTTCACTCGCCGACTCCACAACAACCTGCCACCTTTGCTCATTTGTTAGCGGCTGCCCTTTTGACTTTTCCTCCAGATGTTTATGCATATTTTCTATCATGACTATCGCGCCATCAATCATTGCACCAATAGCGATGGCTATGCCACCAAGTGACATTATATTTGCATTTAGCCCTTGTGCTTTCATGATAATAAAAGCACCAAGAATGCCCACAGGTAAACTGATAATAGCAACAAGTGATGAACGTAAATGAAAGAGAAAAACAATACAAACCAGAGCAACAACAATAAATTCTTCAATCAGCTTAATGCTTAGGTTATCAACAGCACGTTCAATTAACGCTGAACGGTCATAAACAGGCACAATTTCAACCCCTTCAGGTAACCCCTGCTTAAGCTCTGCCAATTTCTCTTTTACACCATTAATAACTTGCTGAGCATTTTCACCAAAACGCATCACGACAATGCCGCCAACAGTTTCACCTTCACCATTAAGTTCAGCAATACCTCGGCGCATCTGTGGGCCTATTTCAATATCAGCAACATCTTTTAGTAACAACGGGCTACCACTTGGACTTACGCCAAGTGGAATATGCTCTAGATCTTCAACATTTTTAATATAGCCTGTGGCTCTTACCATATATTCAGCTTCAGCCATTTCAATTACCGAAGCACCAATCTCTTGATTCCCTTGTTTAATTGCTGTTTGAATAAGTGATAATGGAATCCCATATGCGCGTAGCTTATCTGGATCTACTCTTACCTGATATTGCTTAACCATGCCGCCTAAGGCGGTAACCTCTGAAACGCCTGACACCGTTTGTAATTCATATTTTAAAAACCAGTCTTGTATGCTTCTCAACTGACTAAGGTCATGCTTACCCGTGCGATCAATCAAGGCATAAAGATAAACCCAACCAACACCGGTAGCGTCTGGGCCTAATTGTGGTTTGGCGTTTGTAGGTAAATTGGGGGCAACTTGGCTGAGATACTCAAGCACTCGACTACGTGCCCAATACAGATCGGTATCTTCATCAAAAATGACATAAACATAGGAGTCACCAAAAAATGAAAAGCCTCTTACCGTTTCAGCTCCTGGCACCGACAACATTGCTGTAGATAACGGATAAGTTACTTGATCTTGTACAACTTGCGGCGCTTGTCCTGGGTAGGATGTTTTTATAATCACCTGGACATCAGACAAATCTGGCAAGGCGTCAACTGGCGTATTTTTTACCGAATAAAGCCCAAGACCAACAATCATCAAGGTGGCGAGAATAACAAAAAAACGATTATGGACGGACCATTTAATTACTGAAGTTATCATGATATTCCCCTAATGGTTATCATGCTTTTCAGCACTTTCGTTATTTAGTTCACTTACTTTTGCAGCTTCTTTGATACTTACATGCTCTTTAGTGGCTATATCGATAATAACAAATTCACCCGAACGAATTTCAAAAGTAAACTCAACCGACATGCCTGCTACAAACTGATTAAGATCGATCTCTTGAGCAACAATAAAGTCCATGGTCGCAGCTGGACGTTGCCATTTCTCTATCGCCGCACGAGAAATATTAAGCATACGGTGCGACGCCATAACCATATTAATTTCACCTTCTACCGTGGCCCTACTTGCTTGAGCAGCAGTATCCATTGCCATGCTCTCATTAGCCCTATCTTTATCAACGATGTTGTCCATAGGCATATCGTTCATAGCATTTGGTTCAGAAGGCATTGCTTCAAAATGCATTCGTTTAAAGTCGGATGACTTGCTCGATTCTGAGTCCAATAAAAATTGTGCAGAAGTTACAACGCTATCATCAACACTAATGCCTTCTAAAATTTGCACATAGTTATTATCAAATTGTCCCGAGCGAACAGCTATAGATTTAAACTTACCTTTACCTAAAGCCAAGACAACACGCTCTTGGCCACCCGTTCTGATCAGCGCCTCTTTTGGGATCGTAATAACTGACGGCTGGTCTTGCGCATGAATAACAACCTGAGCAAACATATTTGGTTTAAATTCCAGTAAGGCATTATCAAAGCGTAACCGTACTTTTACTGTGCGTGTTTTTTCTGTCAGTGTTGGATAGACATAATCAACATTGCCTTTCCAAGTTTTCCCTGGAAGATAATCTAAAGTTAAAGTCACTGATGCGCCAACATTCACGTTAGAAGCTTGTCGCTCAAAGACCTCTGCCTCAACCCAAACTTCTGATAAGTCACCTATAGACATTAGCGTCGCTCCAGGTTTGACATAAAAACCTTCACGAATATTAAGCTTTTCAATAACGCCATTTTGTGGCGCATAAAAAGTAACTCTTTGAGCAACTTTACGCGTTTTTTTCAAACGAATTATTGAAGACTTGGGCAGTTGTAATGCAACCAATCTATTTTCAGCAGCCTGAATTAATTGGCTATTTTTTCTTGTCAGAGCGAGTAACAGCTCTTCTTGAGCATTTACTAACTCAGGTGAGTAAATATCATAAAGAGGTTGATTTTTTTTCACAGGCTCACCGACAGACTTCACATAAAGATTCTCAATCCAACCATCAACCCGCGGGTGAATATGCACTAATTTATCTTCATCGTAGGTAACATATCCAACCGTTGAAATTTCTTGCTCTAATACCCGCATAGCTACGGGGGCTATTCTAACCCCTAAATTATTGACAACTTCTGGTGATATTTTTACTGTACCAACGCTATCATTTTCAGTTTTATTTGCGAAAACAGGCACAAGATCCATGCCCATTGGAGATTGACCAGGTTGGTCTCGTCGATAACTGTCATCCATAGGGGCAACCCAATAAAGTGGCTCATTGGTTGCCTTGCTCATGATAGTTTCTTGTTCATTACTAGTTAGTGGCTTATAAGCAACAAGCGTTATTACTGCGCCACATATGGCACCAACAACCAGCCCCAAAATGCCTACTTTAAATGTATTATTCATCAATTTAATTCCGAGGTTATTTACTGGTTACAAAAAGATAATTAAGTGCTAAGTGTAATTTTTGCTGTTCTACATCTAAGGTAAAATCATCAATTACTGCATTTAACTCTGCAATCCTAGCCCTTACGACTTCAGAGAAAGAGCCATCGTCATTGGTATAAGCTGTCAAAGAAGCTTCTGCCTGATCATGCATTTGCGGCAACAAGCGACTATTAAAGAGCTGTTTTCGTTGCGCTAACTGCGCTAGTCGCCCTTGTACACTGGCATATGAAGCAAGCAACTCTCTTAGCTGTAAATATTTTTCCGTTTTTACAGATTCACTTTGTGCGATGGCGGCGCTAACTTCTTTATCTTGTTTATTTTCAGTAAAAAGAGGTAAGTCAAAGGTAACGCCTACTGACAATAAATCAGCACGGTTATTATTCGTCATATCATTTCCACGATAACCGTAACTGGCACTCACCGCCCATTGGGGTGAATATTTTTGCTGCGCTATTTCAATACCTGTCGCAGTTGAATTAATTTTTTTCTCGATAGCTTTTACCACCGGATGATGTTGAAACTGCTCAAGTAAAGCACCTAGCTGATTATCTGTATTTAAAATAGCGGCTATAAAAGTAGACGGTTGAATATTAGGTAAGCTATTACCATATTTTTGGGATGCAGAGAAGTCAGATAAGGCCAATTGATACCCTTTAATCATAACCTGACTTTGAGTACTTTTTTCATTTAGCAGCCATTGAGACAGTTGCCCTTGATAGTGATTTTTCTCAAGTTTTAACTGAGCAAGCCGGTCGTCTAATCGTGTTAATTCTAATTGTGCTCGAACCACATCTTGCTGGCGGGTTTTACCAACCGCAGACGAATAACTCGCTTGAGCAACTTGCGACAATTGTTCAAAGAGCCCTCTGTTTTCTTCAATGAGTGCAATGCAATGTTGCGCACGATAAGCATTTAACCAAAGCGTGCCAACGGTTACGGCAACTTTAGCTCGTCGGTCTTGACGTTGATATGGATACTGCTGGCTTTTCAGTTTTAGTTGCTGTTGCTTGAGCGATAAGGTATCACCACGCGGAAACACTTGAGCAATACCAAATTTAAACTGCGACATGCCTTCTTGATTAAAATCGAAAGAGTCGGTGGCAATATTCGCGATGCCCAAGCTAATTTTAGGATCTGCAAATGTATTTACAGCGTCACTTAAATAATTAATCGCTGATTGCTGAAACCTGTTCCCCGTAAGCCATGGATCATTTTGTTGTGCAATGTGAATAGCCGTTTCAAAGCCAAGCACAGTATCGTTACCACTGCTTTTTTCACTTGCAAAAACAGGCAAATAAATAATAGATAACAGCGCAGTCACAACCTGCGAAAAATGGTTGGTTAGTTTTTTATTAAACATTAAAACATTCTCAGTTAATACCTAACGGATAGGTATGACGAATAGAAATTCGTAAATATTTTCACTACTGAGAATAATTTTCTCAGCAAAACTTTATTGAAATCCGCAAATTAAAGACGGATCTATCGTGAGTTAAGCTGAAATAGGTGGTCGGTATAAAGTACTTGCGCGTGGTAGCGCAATAGCAGGGGTAAAATGTGAGATTTTATAGGAATTAATCAATGAGCTTTTACTAGGTATATACTGTACTAAAGCAATGCTTGCACATCCGGTCATTGGGCAGGTACATTCGTCACCACAGCAGTCTTGCATATCTTGTGACGCACCTTGAGTCATACCATGGCTCATATGTGCCATTTTACTATTAGTCATTTGCACTGACATATCCATTGAATCATGCGCGCACGTCATTGTTGCTGCGGTAACTTGCCCAATTACGGACAACCACATCAAAGCAATTAACAGATAGCTCACTCGCGTACTCAATGTCATTGGTATTCTTTTTTCCTAGCGTAAATTCAAAATACTCATATCAACTTAAGGCTGATAACTTAAAGCATTAGACCTAAGTAGTGAATAATAAATTTCCTCAAAAGTAAAACTTCTTTCGCTATTGTTTTACTTTGAGGAATTTACAGTAAATAAAACTAAGGCACGAGGCTATTAATGACTAAACTCACTTCATCTTTAGTATTAACAGCAACATTCAGTTGTTCTGCCTTAAAATCACCCGACTTTATACCGGCACCACCATCTTTTGAAACAATAGCATATAAATGAACTTGCTCAACATCACTTAGTTTAGCTTGTGGTGTCATTGCTCTAGCATCGTTTAAAATAACAGTTACGGGTAAATCACTGGCATTTATCTTAACTGCCGCCACTGGCATTCTTCTGCCATCTACAGGTGTGGCGTATATAAATACTGTTTTATCATCACCCGCACTAAGCTTTTCAATAATCTCATCGCTTAATGAAACATTCACTTGAATTTGCGGGCCAGTACTTGCGTCATTAGTTGTTTGTTCAGTTTCAGAGCCAGTCAACGACAAGCGATTTTTCGCTTCCAAAATAGCTTCTTGAATGGCGCCAATATTTACCGTATCACGACCAGAGTCTACTACTTTTTGCCAATAGGTAATTGCTGATTGATAATTTTGACCAACAAAATTATGCATACCCAATAAAATATTAGTTGATGGATCTAGTGGGTCAATTGACAGCGACTTATCAATATAGCTTTGAACTTCTTCATTTATCTTTTGCTCAGATTTATAATAGGCAGCTTGTGCTTTTGCACCATAAACATCAGCGACTTCGCCTTCTATTCGAATGACTTGGTCAAATGCTTGCAATGCATTATCAAAATCTCCTAAGCCAACTAACCCTTGACCCAGACTATACCAAGCATCGGAGTTTTCAGGCTCTGCTTGTGTTTGCTCTTGTAGCTTCTGCACGCGCACTATCATTTGCTGGCTTTCATCAAGTTGAGAATGAGAGTTAGCCTCGTTCACTTGCGGTGTTTCACTCAATTTAGCATAAGCACCTGTTTTCATATAAACAGCAAAACTAAAAATAAGCACAAAAACACTTAAGGTAACCGGCCATAAAACAGTGAAATGTTTCTGACGTTCATCAAATTCTTTATCAGCATTTTTGTTACCTTCCATATCTAGCAATAAACTTTTTTCAAGTTCAGCAACTAGATATTGATGGTTTTCTTCATCAATACTACCTTGTTCAAAATCTCGTTCGATCTCTGCTTTATGTTCGTGATAAAGCAAGACATTGGTTTCATCGCGAAAGTTGCTCTCACCCTTTTCGCCATTGCCTAAAACTGCGCTATTTTGACGTAAAAATGGGACCCAAATTACCGTTAAAATTAGCAATAAAAATACTACGATTGTAATGATTAATTCCATCATAAGGCTTATTTATCTTTTAAAATTTGTTCAAGTGACTTTTGCTGACTGTCTGACAGCGTCTGCTCTTCTTTTGCTGGTGATTTTTGTCTGATGATAAAAACAACAATGACCACGCCAACGAGTAAAAATATCGCTGGTCCGAACCACAATATATAGGTCAGGCTCGATACTTTAGGGCGGTATAAAACAAACTCGCCATAGCGCTCGACCATAAAATCAACAATTTCATCATCTGAGTTACCAGCAGTTACCATTTCATAAACTTCGTGGCGCAAATCAACAGCAATTTGTGAATTTGAATCAGCCAAGTTTTGATTTTGACATTTAGGGCATCGCAATTCTTTTACTAATTGCTGATAACGTTTTTGCGTAACACCATCTTTAAAATTATAAGTTTCAACTGGACTTGCCGTTACTGAAAATGCACCAACAGTCATCACAAAAACAAAGAGTATTTTGATTACGTTCATATTATTTACCTTGGCGTTTTTCAGCTTCAATTTGAGCAATGAGGTCAGCAAACTCAACCTTCCATACTCGAGCATCAATTGGGCCAGCAAAGCGCTTACGAATAATACCATGATGATCAACAACAAAAGTCTCTGGTGCTGCGTAAACACCCAAGTTAACTGTTAATTTACCGGTATCATCAAAAATCGAAAATACATAGGGATCACCTAACTTATCTAACCATTCTTTGGCAAGTTCGCGTTCATCGTCGTAATTCAATCCGTATAAACGAAAACGATTACTCTTTGCCAAATCAAGTAAGTAGGGATGCTCAAAACGACAAGATGGACACCAAGTTCCCCAAACATTAATAAGGACGATATTGCCAGTTAAGTCCTTTTCAGTGACGGTAGCGGTGGCATCTTTAACTGGGGTTAACGAAAAAGCAGGCAGTTTTTTACCTATCATCGCTGATGGCATGGCTGTCGGATTTAAAAACAAGCCGCGATAAAGCACTAAACCTAAAGCAATAAATAGAATAAGCGGAATAAAACGTAAAAACTTTTTCATCATTAAGTACTCGCCGCTAATTCAGGGGCTTTGTTATTAGTAGCCTTTTGAGCCGTTTTTATTGTTTTTCTGCGGCGATAACGTTTGTCCATCATCGCAGTAAAACCGCCAACACCCATAAATATTGCGCCTAACCAGATCCAACGTACAAATGGTTTATAGTGAATTCGAATAGCCCACGCATCATTTGGCAATGGGTCGCCAAGTGCTACGTAAATATCACGGAATAAGCCAGGATCAATGCCCGCTTCGGTCATACCCATGGTTTGTACTAAATAAGCACGGCGTTCCGGCTTTAATAAGGTAACAAAACTGTCACCGTCATAAACTGCAATTTGACCTTGCTCGGCACTATAGTTAGGACCTTTAACATGTTTAATACCGTTAAACTCGATGTCGTAACCTTCAACGTTTACACGCTCGCCTTTACTCATTTTTACGTTAACTTCAAGCTCATAAGTAGAGACCATAGTAACGCCAACAATACAAACAGCAATGCCCATATGTGCAATGGTCATACCGAGCTGACTACCTGTGATTTTCTTGAAAGTTCTTTCACCATCGCTAGTTTTGGTTTGGTTGATTAAATCTTTCAAGACAACTAAACCAACCCACGTCGCAAGTGCAATGCCGATACTAACACTAAGGTTAAATTCACCGTGGTACAAGAATGGGAAAACTAAACCAAAAATAATACTAACTATTGAGATCAAGCTAAGTTGTTTACGCAATTCACCTTTCTTCGCTTGTTTCCAACGAATGAGCGGGCCAATACCCATTATGATAAAGAGTATGCTCATAATTGGGACAAAAACAGCGTTAAAGTAAGGAGGGCCTACTGAGATTTTGCCCATGCCCATCGCATCAACCAATAGTGGGTATAAAGTCCCCAACAATACAGTGACACAAGCGACCACGAGAATAATATTACAAATAAGTAATGCTGTTTCGCGTGAATAAAGCGAGAAGCGACTAAAACTACTAACGTTTGATGCTCTAAATGCGTATAGCGTTAATGAACCGCCAACAGCAATAGCTAACAACATTAAGATAAACATACCGCGACTAGGATCGGTGGCAAATGAATGCACCGAGGTAATAACACCAGAGCGTACTAAAAAGGTACCCAACAAACTTAAACTAAAGGTAAATATTGCCAGCAATACGGTCCAATTTCTAAAGGTACCACGCTTTTCGGTTACTGCTAAAGAATGAATTAACGCCGTACCAACAAGCCAAGGCATAAATGAAGCATTTTCAACAGGATCCCAGAACCACCAACCGCCCCAGCCAAGTTCATAATAAGCCCACCAGCTACCTAGTGCGATACCTAAAGTTAAGAATACCCAAGCGGCAACGGTCCATGGACGAGACCATCTCGCCCAAGCTGCATCCATTTTGCCGCACATTAATGCAGCAATAGCAAAAGCAAAAGCAACCGAAAAACCAACATAACCTAAATACAATAATGGCGGATGAACAATCAAACCAACATCTTGCAATAACGGGTTAAGGTCACGCCCTTCCATTGGTACGTTTGGCCATAAGCGGTCAAATGGGTTAGAGGTTAATAGTGTAAATGCCATAAAGCCTACCGCTATCATACCGAGTACCGCGAGTACTCTAGCAATAAAACCTTGGTCAATATCTTTACTGAATTTGGCGACAGCCATCGTCCATGCGGTTAATGAGAAAACCCACAATAACAATGAACCTTCGTGTCCGCCCCAGACCGCACTTATTTTAAAATAATAAGGCAATTGCGTATTAGAATGGCTCGCTATGTATTTAACGGAGAAGTCGTCTATGACAAAACTGTAAGCTAATATTAAGATGCTTATTAAGCAAAAACTAAACATGCCGTAGGTGAGGGGTTTAGCATAAGTTAAAAGGGTTGAGTTACGAGTAACAACCCCCATCATGGGAACTATGCTTAAACAAATAGCAAACGCTAAAGCAACAACAAGGGCAAAATGCCCTAACTCAGGTATCATTCGAATCTCCGATTTTCATCTTGTTATTTACAAGGTAAAAAGACTTTGGCTTCTTTTGACGCATGGCTTTTATTTCTATTACAAAATAAAATGCCAATACGATTAAAAATTTCAGCAATTCTAGCACTATATTCGCTACGTTTTCATCTTTGTTCACAGCCAAAAGTATGAATAAATGTAACAACAGATTATGCTAGCCTTTGTTGGGCGCTATAGTATGATATTAAGCTTGTTTATAGTACGATCTAAATCAAACCAAATGTGATAATTATCCGCTATCATTTTGCCGGTAAATTATTCATTAACTCAGAAGTAGAAACCATTGCCAACCTCATCAACGCCATTAATAAGCGCTAAAAAGCTTACCTGTATTCGCGAAGATCGTATGCTATTCGAAGATCTCGACGTAGCAATATATGCTGGCGACATTGTACAAATTGAAGGGCCAAATGGAGCAGGTAAAACAAGCTTGCTAAGAATACTAGCAGGTTTGTCAATGCCATATGATGGCGATGTTTTTTACAATGAGACAAAAATCACAGAAGATAGAGAATCTTTTCATCAGAACTTACTTTATCTTGGCCATTTAACCGGCATAAAAGGTGAGATGACTGCGCAAGAGAATCTCGCCTTTAACTTAGCACTCCATGGTTTAGACGAAACTGAAGCAGAAGAAACACTAAACAAGGTTAATCTACTAGGTTTTGAAGATGCTTTGGCTTCTCACCTTAGTGCAGGTCAGCATCGACGTATTGCCCTAGCTAGATTGTGGCAAACCAAAGCACCAATTTGGATTTTAGATGAACCTTTCACTGCGATAGATAAACTCGGCGTAAAAAAGCTCGAGCAACTTTTTAAGCAACATGCAGAACAAGGCGGCTGTGTTATCTTAACAACACATCAAGATCTTTCTTTGCCTGAAGCCTTAGTTAAAAAAATCACACTGGCTTATCGTTTTTATTAGGCAATATCATGATCAATCATCAACAAAACTTATCTTATCGTGGTGCGTTTGCCTTAATACTAAAACGTGACTTAATGATAGCCTTTAGGCATAGCGACGACATTCTTAATCCACTCTTGTTTTTCATCATAGTGGTGACTTTATTTCCGCTCGGCATTGGCCCTGAGTCAACAACTTTATCTCGTATTGCCCCTGGCATTATTTGGGTCGCCGCTTTACTTTCAACATTGCTTTCTCTAGATCGGCTTTTTAAATCTGATTATGCCGATGGTTCACTAGAACAAATGCTATTAAGCCCTCATCCGGTGTTTGTTTTGGTACTGGCAAAAATTACTGCACACTGGCTAGTTACGGGTTTACCTATTATCTTTATCGCCCCTTTGTTAGCAGTTTTATTACATTTGAATGAAGATAGCTATGGCGCGTTAATGTTAACCTTAGCTATTGGTACACCAATTTTGAGTTTACTCGGCGCTATCGGTGTTGCCCTAACGGTTGGAATTAAAAAAGGCGGGGTATTACTTAGCTTGCTAGTTTTGCCTCTTTACATTCCGTTACTAATTTTTGCGACTAGTGCAATAGATACTGCTGCTATGAACTTACCCTACGGCGGACAACTTGCTATAATTGCCGCGTTATTTTTTGGTTCATTAACACTATCCCCATTTGCTGTGAGTGCAGCATTAAAAGTGAGTACAAACTAACATGTGGAAATGGTTACATCGTTTTGCAAACCCTGAAGTGACATATCACTTCACTGGCAAATTAATCCCTTGGTTTAAGGGCTTTACTTTGCTGTTATTGTCTATCGGTATGGTTTGGGCATTAGTCTTTGCACCTGCTGATTATCAACAAGGTGACAGTTTTAGAATTTTTTATATTCATGTTCCTGCTGCATCGCTTTCTATGGGCATATATTTTGGCATGGCACTCGCAGCATTAAGTAGCTTAGTGTGGCAATATAAACTTGCTAATGCCTCTGCCGCCGCTATGGCACCAGTTGGCGCAGTATTTACCGCCATTGCCTTATTTACCGGAGCTGCTTGGGGTAAACCTATGTGGGGTACTTGGTGGGTATGGGATGCCCGATTAACCTCTGAACTGATACTATTATTTTTATATTTAGGTGTAATAGCCTTACACAACGCCTTTGAAGATAAGAACCTTGCTGGTAAGGCCGCGGCAATATTAACCTTGGTCGGTTCGATTAATTTACCCATTATTAAATACTCAGTTGAATGGTGGAATACGCTTCATCAAGGTTCGACTGTTAGTAAACTAGGTAAACCTTCAATGTCTATTGATATGTTATGGCCTTTCTTATTTTCATTTCTAGGCTTTATTTGTTTAGTTACCGTGATTATTTGCATTCGCTTTCGCACCGAAATACTGGCAAGAAACAGTATGCGCCCTTGGGTAAAAGAACTTGTATTAGCGGAGGTTAAATAATGCAATTTGATAGTTTTTCCGCTTTTTTAGCGATGGGCGGATATGGTTTTTACGTCTGGCTTTCATATGGCGTTGCAGCACTATTATTAACCATTCTTATTATTTTAAGCGTGCGTAAAGACCGCGCGGTTAAAAAACATATCGCGCAAAAACAAAAGCGTGAACAAAAACTTCGTCGTGCAGCTAAACAACAAGCTGCACAACTTTCCAATGATTCAGAAGAGGTTGTATCATGAATCCTAGGCGTAAAAAAAGACTTACCATAGTTACATCAATACTCATCGGTTTAGCTGTCGTAGCTGGTTTAGTATTGTATGCATTAAGTCAAAATATTGATTTATTTTATAAACCTACAGAGATTCATTACGGTAAAGAAGATACCGGTTTAATGCCAGTAGACGGACAAAGATTACGCATTGGCGGCCTAGTGGTACCAGGCAGTGTTAAACGCGATGAAAATAGCTTAAAGGTAACTTTCAAACTTGCTGACATGAGCACTCTGGCTGAATTTGACGACAAAGCCGAGATGGTTGAAGTGCATTATGATGGTATCTTGCCAGACCTATTTCGTGAAGGGCAAGGTATTGTCGCAAATGGTACGCTAACAAATAACTTTATTATCGAAGCCAGCGAAGTATTGGCTAAGCATGATGAAAACTATGTGCCAAAAGAATTAGCCGACAGCGCAGGTAAAAAGCATACAAAACCAAGTTATAGCAAAGAGCAACTAGATAAAAATTAGTAACCTGCATTATGCTTACACCCTTTAAAAACGGCCTTATAGGTCGTTTTTTTATGCCTAAATTTAACTAAATTAAGTTAAGTTAAATTAAGTTAAGTTAACCATGCCTATGTTCTATTCAATTTAACAAATATTTCTCGTCACTATTTTTCTCACTTTGATATCGAAACACTTGCAATACAAGGCTACAACAAGGACTTTTAGAATGAAGTCAAAACCTTAATCTAGGCCAAAAATCAATACATAGATTTCTATGAAGTAGCAAGAAATATCAAGTTTATTAGCTGTAAATAAAGGCTCTGTAAAATCAAAACTAACTAGCTAGCCTAAAGCCCATTTCATTGCTCTTTCATAACGCGCTACACTGAATTTTATCAGGGCCTACACTCAGCTGAAATTGTAACTCTGTGTATCTTTTGGCGGTCAATTATGCGATCATGCGCCGATTTTGTTAACCGGCTGTTAAAAGCGGATTTTAGCCTTCGGCACATATACTATATTTATCAACAATTTAATCATATAAAGCGTCTAAAAGCTGCTTCGACAAGGACATTTTGGTGCGAACCCCAATACAACTTTTGCAACTATTCATTAAACAATCTATCTTCACTCTAAGAACAGCCTTTGTTGCAACGGTTATCTTCTTTAGTGCCTCACTTTATGCAGAAGAGCCAACAGCAGAAAACTGTGATAGTGAAACCTGTGAAATTCAAATCGATTTTGAAGAGATTTATCGACCAAGAATTACCAACTCTGCTTGGGAACAATTAGCGGTTTCAGAAGATTTTTATAAAAACCCTTATCAAGTATCCCTTTTCAATGCACAAAATGGTGAAGACTCCGCACGATTGTGGTCGCAAACAAAAGCGGTATTCACTTTAGGTTTTGGCGTGATCGGTTTAATCGCTTTATTACCTGAAGACGTTTCAAATTGGGAGCGTGGCGAGATATTTGGTAAATGGGACGACAATGTAAAACATGGCCCAGTTTGGGATAGAGATGGCTTTGGTTTAAATGTTATTGGCCATGGTTACTTTGGTGGCGTTTATTATCAAGTTGCAAGAAAATCGGGTTATAGACAATGGGATGCTTTTTTATACTCGGTATTAGGCTCTACCTTTTACTGGGAATTTGGCATTGAAGCTTTTGCAGAAATTCCGTCGATTCAAGACATCGTTTTAACACCCGTACTTGGTTGGGCCTATGGTGAATGGGCTTTTCAAACAGAGCAAAGCATCTTAGCAGATGGCGGCACGGTATTTGGCTCTGAGGCACTAGGTAGCCTTTCACTAGTAGTACTCGATCCTATAGACAGCGCAAGTATTGGCATTAACAATTTATTTGGTCATGAAGTTTTTATCGCTGGTACCGGCTATGTAAACTTCAAAGACGTACCACTTGGCATAAATGGTGATAAAGAATCTGTAGTTCAACTTGGCGTTACCTATCAATTTGGCAGCGGTAAAACCTACAACAAAAGTTTGAATCATCGTGCAGCATTACGACATCATAAAGACCCAGTAACAACTAGTATCATTGGATTTTCATATGGTATTGTACAAATTAACTTTGATGAAAGTTGGGGCTTGAAAAATGATACTTATGATGAAATGACCCTTGGCTTATATTTCTCAAAAAGTTTCTCTGCGCGATTAAGCTATGCTAGTGCAGATGTTATTGACAAAGAAACAAATAAAGCCGTTCAGTTCGAAAATTACAATATCAGCGCTCAATACTACTTCAATACCGATAGTAAATTTAGACCATTCGTATTAGGCGGTTTTGGTGAAATGATGCGTGAAAAAAGCTTAGAGAAAAAGACCTTCCAAAGCCATTTAGGTCTTGGGCTGCATTATCAAATCAATCGCAATTTTGCGATTCAAACTGATATGCGTTCATTTTACAGTGCCTCAAAAGAAACTTTAGAAAGCACCTTTACTGCAACGCTTATCTATCGCTTATCAAGTGGTGAATAATTTATATCTAGCATTAACCTCACGGTTAAAGCATAAAGCAGTTTCTTGTCACTGTTTAACGTTAAAATAATGAAATACTTTGCTAATGTAAGCTAAGCCTTTCATTATTTTGATGTTTATTATCTTAATAGAATAACATCTAATTTTCTTCTTATTTTATCTAATAAAAATAAGATAAAACGATACTTTCTGACTATAGTTAATATGAACAATTCGTGTCCCGACGTATAAAAATAATAACGTCGATTGTTTCATTAATTAGCAAGTACACAGGGAAATTTCATGTTACGTAGTTTAACTCTCCTTCTTATACTGCTTAGCTTTTATGGCAAAGCGGTTGATAAAAACGTTTTAAATTTGGCTAACAGCCCTACCTCGCCAACAAATAAAACAACAACATCATTTATTAATAATGACGTCAGCATTTATAAACAATCAAAACCTGTATCTTCAAATAAAACAACACCATTAAATGACAGTAGCTATACGCAATTTTCAGTTAGCGAAATCAGAAAAAACAACGCTATTCGAAATATTTTTGATCCGATTGATAAGCAAGAATTTGATAATATTGTCGGCGGCAGTGCTGGTGTTACACTCGGTCGGTTTAGTGCTGAAACAGGTATTATTGAACACGAAGAAGAGCTGACAAATAATAAGCAGTATTTTTTGCAAGGCACTTATGTTGTTGTTCAAAAAGAGCGATTGAGTATCGCATTTTTAGCTAAAATAGAGGCTTTCGAGCGCCAAAAAAATCAGTTTCATTCTTACCATGATCTTTTACAGCTTGAGCCACCAACATCGAGTAAATCGACCAATGCTACTTTAGGGCTTATTGGTTCGTACTCACTCAGTCCACAATGGGCTATTGTCGGCGCGATTACATCTACTCAAGCTGACAACATAGCACCTGTGGCATTCGCAGATGAAGATACTAATCATTCGGCCCTACTCGGGACTACATATTCTTTTTAGCATCCGCACATAACTAAGAACTAAGAACTAAAGCCAAGAACTAAAACCTCTGAATATATATTGCCGAAGAGCTGAAGTTTTTATGCCGCGCTTGAATTAGCCAAAGTATTCAAGATATAACCTTTACCCCAAACGGTCTCAATTTGAGTTTTTACCATACCTTTACTTGCTAATTTGTCACGTAGAGTTGAAATACGCACGTCTATGGTTCTTTCCATACCATTATATTCACGACCAAGTAATAACGTATAAATTTGATCGCGTGTTAGTACTTTTCCTACATTACTAAGTAACAGAAGTAGCAACTGGAATTCAAAACCACTTAAACGAATAGCATGCCCGTTAACTTTACAAGTTTGAGCTTGTGGGAATAACGAAATATCACCTACTTCAACTTTTTGCGGCGGCTGCGTTTTCTCATTATGAGGCAAGCGACGTGTTACCGCTTCAACTCTTGCTTTGAGCAAATTAAACGAAACAGGTTTGATCATATAATCATCAACACCTAAGCCTAACGCTGTAATTTGGTCATGTTCACTATCACGAGTGGTCAATACAATTAACGGCCCTTTAAACGACTCACGCAAGGTATGACAAAGGTTAAAACCATTGACACCCGGCAAACTAATATCAAGAATAATAATATCAGGTTGGTGTTTAATTAATGCATTGTGCGCATGATCACCTTTAAAGGTTTGATAAACGGTATAACCAAACTTCTCAAATGAAGATTTAATTAACGCAGATACCATTCGATCATCTTCAATTAGCAAAATTGAATATAAATTTTTTGCTGCAACTTCTTGTTTACTAAACGATAGCATTTGCTTCTCCTCATACATGCGGGCGTTGATTCAACACTGTAATAGAAGAAGCAAATAAGCTCTGTTAATAAACGTTATCTTAGGAATAACAATTGTTATCTTGGGTCGGTTTCCTTAACACCCGATTGCAACATTCCTTGCTGATAAAATTCTTGTAAAGCAGCAAAAGGTGTAAGGTCTGCTAGCTCTCTAAAAGTAAGCCAGTCAAGTAAGCAGAATAAGCAGACCGAAGGATAATGCCATTGGGTAAAAACCCCTTTTTTTGCTTCTTGGTTCAAGACTGTTAATATTTTATTTACCCGTTCATGTTGTAGATTAAAAAACAGCTTGTCTTCGTTTACATCTAGGTTAGAGCGCTTCGATAAGAGTATGGTGACAAGTGAGTCGTTCGCACCATCAATTAAGGTCAGTAAATTTTCCTGTGGCCAAGAAATATTCGGCAATTCAAGCTTTTCACTTAAATACCTAAAAATAACACGTGAGTCATAGATGCATAAATCACCATCTAACAATGCGGGTACTTTTTGTGTGGGATTATTTTTGGAGAGTATTTCACGACCTTCTTCAGAAAATATATCCAAATTAACAAAGTCATAGTTGAGACCTTGAAAATAAAGACGAATTCGTCTGACAAATGGTGAAGTTGTTGAACCAAGCAATTGAAGTTTATTTGTCATTTGTTTGTAAAGCCCTACTCAATATATAGATAAAGTCAGTTTACGTGTAAATGCTTGTTTATATCAAACCTGTTAAAGAGGGTTTTATACTAATCGAACGAATTTATTGCTCATTTAATAAATAGCCTATGTTCCCACTAAGTGTTGTTGAGCTTTGAATAGGTTATTTTTGTTAGGATTTTCATTCGTAGCTAAAAATCGAAACCAACCTAAGTAACTTCTAAATACTTAGTCGCCACACCATGAAATCTATCCATCCAAGCCTTTAGTCAGCTCAGGTATGCTAATCATAGAACTGGGGGGAGGCGATCTACCTAATTAAGCCAGTCATATTTATGACTGGCTTCACAGAACTTAATTCTTTATTCTATGTATTAAAAAGATAGCTTACTTTCAAACTTTAGTTAATTGTAATAAGTGCACCGTTACTCTCAATACCATCTAAAAATGCTTTAAGATTAGCTGTTCCTATAGTAATTGCCGTTGCAGTTCCATCAATGATAGTCACCACTCCGGTATCATCACTTGACCACGACACCCTTGAAGTAAGGTCCACCACACTACCATCGCCATATGTGCCTTGCGCAACCAGTGCTTGGCTACTTCCCACGGCAAAAGTACTATCAATCGGAGTAATTTCAATCTCCATTAACGGAGAATCAATGACCTGAACGAAACGAGCATTACTTCGAATGCCGTTGAAGCTGGCATTTAACCATATAGCACCAGGAGACCAGCCAAAAATTTTACTATCTAGAACAGTAACTAGTGAGGGATCTATTTCCCATAGCACTCTTGCTGAAATATCAACACGACTACCATCACTATACGTGCCTTGTGCCGTTAATGCCTGGCTATTCCCTTTCATAAGCTTAATTTCTGCAGGAGGGATCTGAATACTTTCTAAAATAGCATCAGTAACAGTAATAATCACACCATTACTTTCAATT
>PJEL010002185.1_pt1 | contig 18403 bp, 12 predicted proteins | sample 1853271 | NCBI WGS metagenome assembly PJEL01 (sample SAMN08108733, study PRJNA415343) | Invertebrate metagenome, whole genome shotgun sequencing project. | host: Globobulimina | place: Sweden: Gullmar Fjord | collected 2015-08
CGAACTGTATAGTTCAAGGACTTTACGTATCGCTCCCAGGAGCCGATCCTCGCTGGTATAGCGGATACCGAAGAGGGTCTGCACCGCCTGGATACCTTTATGCAGGACAAGGGATTTCAGCTCAAATATGACCACGAATTTGACGTGGATTTCAAAAAGATCGAGGCCAGGGACAGGCATTCGTACTTCATAAGAGTGTACAAATTGCCATCTTCCTGGAAATCTTTTGATCAGCAGGAAATAGATGAGAAGCTTATGCTGACCCGCTTGAAAATCCGTCAGGACGGTGAGAATAACGGCGCCGATCTGACGGTCTTTTCCTTCTGGCCTGATGTGGCCATGATCAAGGAGGTCGGCTGGCCCCTTGGCATTGGTGACGCCCTGCATTTAAATGACAACAGGATCAAGGCCCGGGTGGTCATGGCCCAGGGCAGGCAAAATACCAACTACGGTATCAATCTGTATGCCTGCCATCCCTTCTTTCTTCAGGGGGTCGCCACCATGACCAACGGTGAGAACACCGCCTTTATACCGATCAAAGACTTCCTGACCGGTATGCATTTCCCAGGCTATGTTGGTTACCAGAGCGATTCAGAGGTTTTTGCCCATATTCTTCATTATGTCCTGCGGCAGCTCAAACTGCCCCTTGAAGCATATAAGCATGTGATAACTCCTTTAAAAACAGAAGAGTTGGATGTCCATCCCCAGGGGGAATTCCTCAAGGGACTTCGCAATGTCTGCCGGCGGTTGATCATTGACGGCCCGAACTGCGTCATCGGCACCCTGCCGGATGAGACCTGCATTATGGTCCAGGATCACAAGAAACTGCGCCCAGGCACTGTAGGCGGCAGGAAAGGTGAGTGGGCAATGGCCTCGGAAATGTGCGGCGTTGACGCCATGATCCCGGACCGTGACCGGTCATTAGACTTTCAGCCCATGCGTCAAAACACAATAATTATTCCTCCAGAACGTAAGGAGATGAAGATATGGTCTCAATTCGATCCATACCCTCTACCCCAAGTAGCTTAACACACATTGACCTGCAGTGGATTATCAAGCACCGTGAAGACCGGTGCACCCTGTGCGGCCAGTGCGCTTCCGTCTGCCCCAAGGAGGCCATTTACCTGACCTACCGGCGGCAGCGGATGCCCAAGCTTGATATCCTTAAAAAGAAACGCGGCAGCGAATACCGCACCTTCACAGGTATCCGGCAGCGCACCGAACCGGCCAACCGCTGCATCGGCTGCGGCATGTGCGCCTCTGTCTGCCCCAATGAGGCAATTGCACCGGCGCCGAATCCCAACGATGCCAGGGTACGGTTGCTGCAAAATGACAAGGGTGAAGCCTGGAAACGGGGCGGCCGCCGGAATTCCCGCGAAACCCTGCTTGACAGGATTATCTTCAACCGTATCTCGATGCTCACCGACCCGGCCCTCGATGCCGGCCGGCACGAATTCCAGTTAAACACCCTGCTGGGCCGTGTCCTGTCGCCGGAGGAATACCTGCGGCGCCAGGCGACCGGCGGCTGGATACCCCCGGTGCGGGAGATATTCCCCTTTGTCATCGGCTCCATGTCATTCGGCGCCCTGTCCCCCAACATGTGGCTCGGACTGCTGCAGGGCGTGGCTTACTGCAACGAGGTGCTCGGTATCCCGGTGGTTATGGCAACCGGAGAGGGCGGCTGTCCTCCCTGGGTTCTGAAAAGCCCCTACCTTAAATATATTATTCTGCAAATCGCTTCCGGCTACTTTGGCTGGGACGAGATCATCCGGGCCATTCCGGATATGCAGTGCGACCCTGCTGCCATTGAGATCAAGTACGGCCAGGGTGCAAAACCCGGTGACGGCGGATTGCTCATGTGGTTCAAGGTGAGCAAGCTGATTGCCCGCCTGCGCGGTGTCCCTGAAGGGGTTGATCTGCCTTCGCCACCGGTGCACCAGACCCTGTATTCCATTGAAGAGTCGGTCATGAAAATGATCCAGTCACTGTCCATGGCCTGGGGCTTCAGGGTGCCGGTCTATCCGAAGATATCCGGCTCCACCTCTGCCAAGTCAGTACTCAACAATCTGGTCCGTAATCCCTATGCCTCCGCCCTGATGATTGATGGTGTGGACGGCGGTACCGGTGCAGCCTACAACGTCAGCATGGATGCCATGGGCCACCCGATTGCCTCCTGCCTGCGGGAATGTTACCTCGACCTGGTCGCCCAGGGCAAGCAGAACGAGATCCCGCTCTTTGCGGCCGGCGGTGTCGGCAAGAATGGCAATGTCACCCAGAACGGCCTGGGATTGATCATGCTTGGTGCATCCGGGGTGCACATCGGCAAGTACATCATGCAGTCGGCGGCCGGTTGCCTGGGCAGCGAAAAGAACCGCTGCAACGTCTGCAACGTCGGTATCTGCCCCAAGGGTATCACCAGCCAGAATCCAAAACTTTACCGCCGCCTCGATCCAGACCAGGTTGCCGAGCGGGTAGCTGATACCTTTATGGCCATCAGCACTGAAATGAAAAAGATCCTGGCGCCGCTGGGCCGCTCCCAGAGCTTGCCCATCGGGATGTCTGACGCTATTGGTATAGATGATGCAGATGCAGCGGAACGGCTGCAGATCAAATATATATGTTAATCATAAGCTATAATGAGCTGAATGGAGCATTACAGTGAGTCCAAAGAAAAAAAACCCGCAAAAGAAAAAAGCAAAGGCTTTAACTGTTAAGGGAATAGACAAGAACAGCCAACGCGTCAGTTCGCAGAACTTTGAAGAGATGGTGCAGCTGGCTGCCGGGAAATCCCAGAACCTCGTTCTGGAAGCTTACGGCCAGCATAACGTTGGCGGTCGGCTTATGCCGGAAGGCAGCCCTTATCACCTGACCATCAGAGGCCCGGTGGGGCAGCGGCTCGGCTGCATGGGTCAGCCCGGCACCACCATAGTCTGTGAAGGGCCCGCCTCCGATGACGTCGGCTACCTGAACATCGGTGCCGACATCACCGTGCTTGGCGATGCCACCAACGGTGTCTGCAATGCCATGGCCCAGGGCCGCGTAATGATCAAGGGCTCCATTGGATCCCGTGGCCTGACCATGACCAAGTGGAACCCGGAATATGAAAAGCCCGAACTGTGGGTGCTTGGTTCTGCTGGTGACACCTTTGCCGAGTTCAACTGCGGCGGGATCGGCATTGTCTGCGGCGTTGAAGCGAAGGACCCTGATAATATACTGGGATATCGCCCCTGTGTAGGAACGGTCGGCGGCTCGGTCTATTACCGCGGCAAGACCGATGACACCTATTCCCGCACCAATGTAAAAGAAACCGACCCGGATGATGAACAATGGCAATGGCTCATTGACAGGATGCCCGATTACCTGGAAAAAATCGGCCGCCCGGAACTGCTCAAGACCCTGTCAAAGAGGAAAGAATGGAAAATCCTCGTGGCGATCACGCCACAGGAACGGGCGTTGATCTTTTCAGGTCCCATGCCCATGTCGGAGTTCCGCACCAAGATATGGGATAAAGCCTTTGGCGGCGATCCTTTGCGCGACCTGGCGCCCGGGCTGGACCGCAGCCCCGTCGGCCTGATCGAGTCCGGTGACCTCAGAAGGCGCATACCCTACTGGGCCAACCACGAAGCTGCCGCGCCCTGTACATTCTACTGCCCGATCCATATCCCGACCGTTGACCGGCTCCGCCTGATCCGGGACGGCAAACTGGAGGAGGCATACGAACTGGTTCTGCAGCATACGCCGCTGCCGGGTTCGGTCTGCGGGCACATCTGCCCCAACCTCTGCATGGAGGGCTGTTCCCGCCAGACGGTTGACAAAAGTATAGATGTAGCGATGATGGGCCGGGCGATCAAGGATTCTCCGGCACCGAAAAGTGCACCCGGTACCGGCAAAAAGGTTGCCATTGTCGGCGGTGGTCCGGCCGGCATGAATGCTGCCTGGCAACTTGCCCTGGCCGGGATTGAGGCCCATATTTTCGAAAAAGACGACAAACTGGGCGGCAAGCTGGCCCAGGTTATTCCCTGGGACCGGCTGCCCAAGGCCATCTGGGATTCCGAGATAGACCGTTTTATGGCCATGGACAACATCCATGTACAATTCGGCGTCAACATGACCAAGAGCAAGTTCAAGGACCTGAAGAAAAAATTCGACTTTGTCATTGTTGCCGTCGGTACCCATGAGCCACGCACCCTGCCCTTTCCCGGCAAGGAAAAAGTCATTCCGGCCCTTAATTTTCTGAAGGCGGGCAAGAGCGACAATCCCATCAAGGTTGGCAAGCAGGTGGTGATCATCGGTGCCGGTAACGTTGGCTGTGACGTAGCATGCGAAGCCTATCGGCTGGGTGCCGAAGAGGTGATCCTGGTTGATATCCAGAAACCGCTGGCCTTTGGTAAGGAGAAGGAATCTGCCGAGGCACTTGGCGCCACCTTCCGTTGGCCGATCATGACCAAGGAAGTGACCAAGGAAGGGTTGGTAACTATGGAAGGCGAACTTATTCCGGCCCAGACGGTGATCATCTCCATCGGTGATATCCCGGCCCTGCAGTTCCTGCCTGATGAGGTGGAATCCATTGTTGTTGGCGGCGCTGCCTGGATCAAAGCAGACAGTACCGGCCGCACCACCGATCCGCAGGTTTTTGCGGTCGGCGACGTTGAACGCCCCGGTCTTGCCACCAATGCCCTGGGCGGCGGCAAAAAATCTGCCGACTTTATTATTGCAACCTTACAGGGCAAGGATTGGGTGCCCTTTGACAAGAAACTGATTGATTTCAGAACGCTGACCACCGAGCATTACCTGCCGGAGATCGAGTGCGGCGCCAGCCTGGAAGGCGAAGCGTACCGCTGCCTGTCATGCGGTAAATGCCGGGACTGCCATCTCTGTGAAACCATCTGTCCGACCCATGCCATTTCCAGGCGGGAAGTGCCGACCGACGTAGGTTATGAGTATATTTCCGACCCGGAAAAATGCATTGCCTGCGGCTTTTGCCGTGATACCTGCCCCTGCGGCATCTGGGTGATACAGCCGTTCTAAAACGTTTGCAATTTATTCAAACTTATTGCTATCTACAGGGGTTAACTCGTCAGGGTTAACCCCTTTTTATTTCAATATGCTGAGAGGTTGAGTATTAGTGGATATTCCGGCCGTGGTTAAAATTCTGCTTGTTTTTTTTGGGGTGCTGGTGGTGAACCGTCTGCGGGTACCACTGGGACTGGCGCTCATCGGCGGCGGTCTCTTCCTGGATATCTGGGGTACCAGGGGATTCCATACCGTACCGATTGATCTATGGCATGCCCTGATCCGGCCGGAGCTGTGGCTGCTGACCATTAACATCACCCTGATCATGGAAATCGGCCACTTCATGGCTTCTGAAAAAAACTCCCAGGCCATCATTGGTGCTGCGCAGCGCTGGGGCGGCAAACACGGTTTTTCCTTCAGCCTGGTGTTTATCCCGGCAGCCATCGGCATGGTCCCCATGCCGGGTGGCGCCCTTTTTTCCGCCCCTTTAGTCGGCCGCACAGCTGAAAACAGCACCCAAGCGCCGGAATGGAAAGCAGCGGTCAACTACTGGTTCCGGCACATCCTGGAATACTGGTGGCCGCTCTATCCGGTAGTTATTGTAACGCTGTCCATCTTTACCCTGGAAACCTGGAAATACATGGCGGTGCAGATACCCTTCACCCTTGTCTCCATCGGTGCCGGTTATTTCTTTCTGCTCCGGCCATATGGCAAAGACCTTTTTGGAGCAGGAGAAAAAATTGAGGATCCGCCAAGCCTGGCCAAGGCACTTACGCCGATCATGATCATTGTCGCATCGACGCTGCTGCTGCCGGGTATATTCAAGTATCTGGCACCGGGCCTCAACCCGGCCTCCTGGAAACTGCTGGCCATGTTCACGGGTCTCATTGTTGCACTCATCATGATCCGGCAGGGCCAGCAGAAAGAAGACCGGCAGCTCTTTACTGATATCATCTCAAAAAAAACCTTGACCGTGCTTTTTACCCTGGCCGGTGTGATGATCTTTGAATCACTGCTTGACGCATCGGGCCTCATCCCCCTGGCCGGGCAGGAACTTTCCCGCAACCAGGTACCCGTGGGACTTATCATCGCTTTCCTGCCCTTTCTGGCCGGCCTGGTCACTGGCATTGCCATCGGTTTTGCCGGGGCGGCCTTTCCCATTGTCGTGGGTTTTGTCAGTACTGATCCCACCCTGCAGCCCATTGGAGCACTGGTTTTGGCCTTCAGCATGGGGTATGCCGGCATGATGCTGTCGCCCGTGCATCTCTGTTTTCTGCTGACCGTTGATTATTTCAGCGCCTCCTTTGTAAAGGTTTATCGTTACCTGTTGCCCTGTGTCCTGAGCGTTATGGTGTGGGGTGTTGCCATGTATTTCCTGCTGAAAACATTAAACTGAAAATTAAATTCCATGCCTGTTTTTCAGCTCACAGAAAAGATCATCTTCCCGCCTCCTGAACTGGCCGAGGAAAACGGGTTGCTGGCCGTCGGCGGTGATCTCTCAACCGAGCGGCTGCTGCTCGCCTACAGCAAAGGCATCTTCCCCTGGTACTCGGCCGGGGAGCCTATCCTCTGGTGGAGCCCCTCACCCCGCCTGGTCATTTTTCCGGATGAATTCAAGGTACCGAAACGGCTGGCACGGTTTATTAAACAGCAGAAATATAAAGTAACCATGGACCATGCCTTTGGTCAGGTTATCACCGCTTGCGCCAGTGCCGCTGACCGGCAGGAGAAAGGCACCTGGATAGACCGAGATATGGTGGAGTCCTATACCCGATTGCATGAACTGGGCTATGCCCATTCAGTGGAGTGCTGGATGGATGATGAACTGGTTGGTGGACTGTACGGCATAGCCCTGGGCAAAATATTTTTCGGCGAGTCCATGTTCAGCCGTCAATCAAATGCTTCAAAAGTAGCCTTTGTATATCTTGCTGAAAAATTATTGGAAAGGGGTTTTGACCTTATCGACTGCCAGCTCAAGACAGAACACCTCATGCAGTTCGGCGCCCGGGAAATTTCCGGCAACGAGTTCCAGGATCATCTGGCCCATGGTGTTAGCCTGGCGACAAGAGGAAAATGGCAAGAAGATTGAAGTAATTAATACTGGAAATCTTTATTGTTAAGATAAAAAAAGGCAGGGCCATTTCTGAACCCTGCCTTTTCAGATTTTTCTATCCGGAAAAAATTAAGCTTGTTTTTTCTTCCTTCTCCTGGCCGCTCCCGCAACACCGACCAGGCCTGTGCCGAGTAAAAGCATGGTGGCAGGTTCGGGAACCGGGTCGGGTGAGAAATTTACCCTGAACGATCTGCTCCCTGAGGAAAAATCAAAGTTGTCTAAAATATATAATGTAACGGATGTTGGATTAGGAATTGACCAGCTGCTAAGCATTTCAGTGTTCGATCCAGTAAGGAATACACCTTGTATTCCTGATGGAAAACCTGTACCAAGACCTGTCATTTTTACATAAAAAGTTGAACTTTGCCAATCCCAAATTTGACCCGGCCCATTGTCAGACAGAACTAAATCCACATAAAAATCTTCAAAATCAAAAGTAATCGTCTCATCAGGACTATTTTGAGTTGAATTTACACTAAATTCAGGGCCGCCGCCGTTTGTAACATTAAAAGGGACCGCATTCCCTGCTCCACCAGTCTGAACATCAACGGTAACAGAATCACCAATCAATGTTGCATAGGCGCTCATGGGAACCAGGCATAAAATTGCTACCAAAACTTTTAAAATGGATTTCATTCTTCTCCCTCCTGAAACAATTATCCTTAAAAACAAATAAGTATATAAAGTTATCTTTTTATCTTTTCAATCTTTTAATCTTTTCATTATAATTGCAAAAAACATACCTACAATTGCAGCTTTTAAGAATTGCTCATAATAACAATCTGTTGCCTTCTAAGTGCCGAAGAATATGACTCTTCCATTCAGGGCCTTTTCCGGGAATCCGGTTCCGGAAATCCGGAAAATTCCAGAAAAATGGAGTAGAAATCGGGCACCCAGAAACCCCTATAATCTGTTAGGGAGTGGCTTTCTTTCTTGCCAGAATCTTAATTAAATGATGGATGCTGGCTGCAGGAGCGTTAATCTTGCAAGCCAAGAAAAATGGCAGGAAGATTAAAGTAATTGCCGTTTTGAGAAACAGAACTCTTGGTTTTATGTAGACTTGCGAACGGAGAAAGGGGAAAAAGCAGCAGTCGTCCATACACCAAAATTTGCCAATATTATATCAGTCTTGCTTCCTTTATTGTATATGCGGGTAGTTTCTTTGGTGGAGGGGAGACTTCTATTGAAAGTATATTATGGATCGGGATAATCTGGACCTTGCTTTCAAGGTCAATGATCAAATGTTTAGACTCTAATGCTTCCTGGATCTTTTTGCCGAGAATGGATTCATCGATTATCTGGCGTGGAAACTCGTAGTTTTCCTCGCTGCCGTTTACCAATTTGACGGTCATTCGTACAATAACTTCATCACTCATTGGAGTATTCTCCCAAAGTTGGTTTATAGGATGTGATGGTCATAAATTTACTGCTTTACTGCTCTATAATAAACTCATAGGGCAAACCTGATTTGTCAAAATGACGCAGGATTGACTTCAGGCCCAGCAGGTCGGCAACTTCAAAATTGACCTCCCAGGCGGTTTTTTTTGCATCGATCTGTGAAAGCATGATGATATCCGCCACCTTCATCTTGTCCGGCGCCACAGCCAGCATCATCAGGATCCTGTTCCTGGTCGCCTCCTCAACAAACAAGTGCTGCGGTTTGGCAATCACTGTTTTCTTCAGCTGCCACTGCAGGTCAACCACGTCTTCCCGCCGGACCTTTAACGCCTTGAACCGTTCGCATTTATTCTGGTGTACGGATATTCCCCGTTCGTCCAGGATGCCGATGAGCCCCTTGTCGGTTGGCACCGGCTTGCAGCAGGCAGAGAACTTGATGATTGCCGGGTCCAGGGTGGCAAGGGAGATTTTATTCATACCCCAGCTGGAAGGTTTTTTTATCTCCAGATTTTCCGGCAAACAGCCGGTTATTTTGTGGCGCAATTCCCGGAAAGGGATCCTGGCTTCGCCGACGTTTAAAAACAGCTGTTCAAGTGAGTCGATATCCAGTTTTTCGAGGATCTCTTCTTCGGACTTCTTCAACTCATTGATTGACAGACCATACCGCTTACACTCCTGCTCCAGTATGTCCCTACCGATCTCCACTGCCAGAGCCTGCCGCCGTATCTTGAATCCCTTTGCCAGCCCTGAACGGGCTCTGGGAGTCTTGCAGAGCTCCTGCAGACGGGGTTCAAACAGTACCGGCTTCTGCTGCAGAATAATATTGACCTGGTCTCCATCCTTTAATATATGGTCCGGCTCTACCCTGTTGCTGCCAACCTGGGCTGCAGCACATCTCCTGCCCACCTCGGTGTGAACCTGGTAGGCAAAATCAAGCACAGTGGAATGCAGCGGCAGAAATATTCGATCACCCTTTGGCGTGAAGGTATATATCTCCTTCTTGCCGCTTGCCGCTATCATCTCCCTTGGTGAGAGCCCCTGGTCTTCACTGAGAAAATCAAACATCTCCCGGAGGGTCTTTTCAAAATCTCCCGGGACTGTTCCCTTTGTTGACCAGGTCTTGATAATGCCCTTGTGGGCATTTCTGGCCATCCCCGGAGTTTTGATCTTGAACAGGAAGTTGTCGCCCTTGACATTGGCCCGGGCGTGCAACCCCTGGTACCCGGTCGGCTTGGGATTGGCGATAAAGTCGCGAATGGTCCTGGGAACGGGTGGGAAGTGTTTGTTTACCAGACCGAGGACCCGGTAGCATGCCTCAATGTCATCCACCAGTGTGACAATTTCCACGGGATGCTCAATGGACTTCTTCAACAACTTGTTCACCGGGTCGAAGTATCCTCCGAGCCCTTTGGCCCGCACATTGATCTCTGCATTTATCCAGGCATTTTTTAACTCCGCCTGGAGCGTCGAAATAATCTCTTGAACTGTCGGTGAATTTTCCAGGTTACGGATATGGGCCAGCACTTTATTGCTCTGCTTGGGGAATTTATATTTCAGGGCAAGCTGGTAAAGTTCCCTCTTTAGCTCGAAAAGACCCATGACCCTTGCCATGGGAGCATAAATATCCAACGTTTCATCGGACACCTTCTGGCGCCTGTCCCTGGGCATGGCATCCAGGGTCCGCAGGTTGTGGAGCCGATCGGCAAGCTTCACCAGCATTACTTCAAGCCGTGCAGCAGCGCCTGAGAATATTTTCCGGTGCACCATCTTGTGAAATGTCTGCTTGTCGCCGAAAAAATGGGTGATCTTGGTGCAGCCATCGACAATTGCCTCGACATTTTTACCGAAACGCTCACCAATGATCTCGGTGGTTACTTCTTCCACATCCTCAACCGTATCATGGAGCAATGCCGCGGCTAGAATTTCCGGGTCCCTGATTTCCATCTCCTGAACCAGGATACGGGCAACATTACCGGGATGGTTGATATAGGCATCACCGCTTTTGCGCCACTGGCCTTCATGGGCGTTGCATGCAAAATCAAGTGCGTCGAAAAACGCCCTGGATTCACCTTCCGGATCACCCAGGTGCTTGGCCATGATTTTTTTATAGCCGGTTATATCAAATTCTTTTTACCGAATACATGCGGAGAGTGTTTTCTGATATTTCTTGAGATATCGGGTAAAATAGGTACATTCTAAAAATCACCTAGATAACACTGAGTTAGCATCCGGACAAGTCTTTTATCAGTAAATGATTCTTTCTTATTACCGGCAGGAACGTGGACAAAACTCCAGATATAGCTTGCCCAGGTAACTTGCCATAGCTTACTTTGTTGACTGACCATTAAAAGTATATATACTAACTTATTAAAATTATGAGAAGAAATAAAAAAAACAAACAAAAAAGGCTCAACAAATTAAAAAGGGCCAGGCAGAAACTCCGCAAACCGGCGCGTCCCGGTGCAGCAAAAGACTATCATCAGGCTGAAGTCCTTGAGCAAAATATCCTTGCCTTTCTCCATAAGAACAGGGAACCACAATCTCTTGAGAGCCTCATGCAGGGCCTGACGGTTGACCGCTCTGCCAGAAAAACCCTGCTCAGCCTGTTGACCGACATGTGTCATCGCCATATCCTGAGCTGCTCCTTAACTAAGCGCCAGGGAAAATTATACAGCTTCAAGGGCAAGGATGATCTGGTCGAGGGAACAGTGGAGGTCCATCCCAAGGGTTTTGGTTTTGCCATTATTGAACAGAAATCGGGCAAACCGATCGGCAAAGTAGCCAAGGCAGCCCGGAAGGATCCTTTTATCCCGCCGAACAGCCTGGGCAGCGCCAACCATGGCGACCGCGTCCTTTTCAGGCTTTTTCCCAAGGGGAGGGGAAAGACGGAAGCAAAAGTTATCCGGGTCATTAAGCGCGTTGCCACTACGTTAGTCGGCACCTATGAAGCCGGCCGGCAGACAAGCCTGGTGATCCCTGAGGATGAGCGTTTTCTATTCAGCGTCCTGGTTCATAAAAAAGATTCCCGCGGTGCCAGAAACGGTGAAGCTGTCGTCGTTGAGATAAGCAACTTTAAAACCGACAGGCGGAATCCGGAAGGCCGTATTGTTGAAGTACTGGGTGATCCTGCAGACATCAAGGTGCAAAACGAAATAGTTATCCGCAAGCATAACCTGCCCCATGTGTTCTCTGAACAGGCCATGCATGAAGTACAGCAGTTTCCGGATACGCCGCCGGAGATCAAGGACCGGCTTGATCTTCAAGACATTCCGCATGTCACAATTGATGGTGAAACAGCACGGGATTTCGACGATGCCGTTGCCCTGGAAAAGACCCCCAGGGGCTATCGGTTGTATGTTTCCATTGCCGATGTCAGTTTTTATGTAAAACCCGGCTCCGCCATAGACCAGGAGGCATATGAACGGGGCACCAGTGTATACTTTCCGAGCAAGGTGGTGCCAATGCTGCCGGAAAGGCTGTCAAACAACCTCTGCAGCCTGGTACCAAATGAACCGCGCCCGACCTTCACTGCAATCATGGAATTTGACCAAAGCGGCAAACGCATTGCCAAAAAATTTTCCAAGAGCATCATTAAAAGCCACCACCGCCTGACCTATACAATTGTTAAAAAGATCCTGGTTGACCGGGATGAACAACTGACGAAGCAGTACAGCGATATCCTCGAACAACTTCAAGGGCTGGCGGAACTTGCCCGGCTGCTGGAAAAGCAGCGGCTCACCCGCGGCGCCATTGGTTTCTCCCTGCCTGAAGCACAGATTATCATTGGCGATGACGGTGAAGTATCAGATGTAACCAGGACTGAACGGAATCTTGCCCATAAGGCTATTGAAGAATTCATGCTGGCCGCCAACGAGGCGGTGGCGGAAATGCTTTCAGAACATAACATGCCAACCCTTTACAGGATCCATGAAGAACCTAATGATATGAAGGTGCTGGAATTCACCGAGTTCGCCCGGACCATGGGACTGCATTTACCGGCCAGCAGCGGTTCACCCAAATGGTTCGGCAAGATACTGTCAATGGTGGAAGACACCCCGACAGAGTATATTGTCAATAACCTGCTGCTGCGCACCATGCAGCGAGCCCGCTATTCTCCTGAAAATGTCGGACATTTCGGCCTGGCTGCCACCTTTTACACCCATTTTACCTCACCGATCCGCCGCTATCCCGACCTGCTGGTGCACAGGGCCCTGGATGCCCTGCTGCAGAAAAAGAAACGCGCCCCAGGGCCTGCTTTTTCAAACCTGCACCAGACCGGTGAATTTCTCTCCGGCCGGGAACGGGCCGCGGTGGAAGCTGAATGGGAGATGAATGGACGGCTGCAGGTGCGCTTTATGGCTGACAAAACAGGTGAAAGCTTTGATGGAGTAATTTCAGGAGTTACCTCGTTTGGCCTTTTTGTGGAGCTTTTGGACCATTTTATCAGCGGTGCCATCGAAATTGCCAAACTGAAAGGAGATTTTTATCATCATGATGATAAAAATCATCGCCTGGTCGGCACCAACAGCAATACTATATTCCAGATCGGTGAAATGGTGCGTGTCAAGCTAGCCAGCGTCGATATCAAGCGGCGCCGAATCAACTTCATTCTTGATTGAGAGATAACTCACAATTTCGGCACTTGTACCCCCTCGGAGTCGAAGTTTATACCCTGTTTTTAAGGGTGCTTGCCTGCGGGGTGTTTATGTCCCCTCGCGGGATACTTCAAGTACTTTAGGCACTTCAAACTTTAGGCACTTATAAGTCTTTGATTTCATAAAAAATGGCTGAATCTTCTAAAAAAACGCAGCATCCCCTGGACAATATCACCATAGTACTCATGGAACCCAAGTACCCTGAAAACATTGGGGCGGCTGCCAGGTGTGCCATGAACATGGGCATATCAAAGCTCATTATAGTACGGAATGAGGAACCCGACCAGGAAAAAATGCTCAAGATGGCAACCCATAAGGCAGCCCACCTGATTAACGGCCTGCTCCACTTTCATGAACTGGAGCAAGCCCTGGCGCCGTTTTCCTACGTGGTGGGAACAACTGCCAGGCAAGGCCGCAAACGCCACATTGAAAACAGCCCGCGATTTATATTTGACTCACTCTTGCCGCTGCTGCAGGACAACCAGGTTGCCCTGCTCTTCGGCCCTGAACACCGGGGGTTGACCAACGAGGACCTCAAGTACTGCCAGATGAGCGTCACCATACCGACGGCAGACTTTTCATCGCTCAACCTTGCCCAGGCCGTAGCAATATTATGCTATGAATTGTACTGGACCGTGATGTATTCAGAAAAAACAGCCCCCTTCACTCCGAAACTGGCCAGTAGCTATCAACTTGAAGGAATGTATGAACACGTGGAGGAAATGCTCAACCGGATCGGCTTTCTCAATACCAATGACTCGACGTACTGGATGCGCAACATCCGCCATTTTTTAGGCAGGGCGGGTCTGCGCGCCAAGGAAGCAAAAATCATCCGCGGTTTCTGCCGCCAGTTCCTCTGGTATGATGAGCAACAAAAAAAAGAACAGTAATAATTATTCCTTTAATCAGTTAAGGGCAGGAAGCCGGCAAGCCCGCCCACCAATGCTCCACCAAGATGGGCCAGAGGTACCGGGGTGAAGAGACCTGAAGACTGTACAAACATGGTTTGACCGGTTGCCAATTCATAGGCTGACTTACCACAAAAGAGTAGGGCAAGAAGTGCATAAAGCATTTTTTGCCTGTTTTTTATTGACTTATTCCTGCGGTAAAACATAGCCAGCAATAGCATGAACATGGCGGAGTCAAGCCCAGAAAGCCCCCGGTAGAAAATCATTTCAGGCAGCAGCACGAGATTAAGCATGGTGATGACAAGGGAGCTGACTGCCATGCATAAAAGAAACCGCCGCCTGCTGAACCATTCTGCGATTCCAGCCAACACCATGAATACCAACACATCCCAGAACAGATGTGATTGTGACCAGTGGGTTATGTGCCCGGTAAAAACTCGCCATATCTCGCCGCCCAGTATTGCCGTTCTATCATATTGAAGCCAAGATGTTAGCTGGGGAAAAATTGAGACGACAATGGCGGAAAGGGTCAACAGCAAACTCAATAAAGGCTTTTGGTCATTTGCAGTAAAGTCAATTCCTTTGCCGATCAACAACTTGGGAGGACTATTAAATTTTTGTAACCAGAGTGCTGATTCCACAAGATCTGTCCTTGGCATTTTTTAACTGATTTCCCGGAAGCGGACGGCATTCTCCGTACCGCCTCCGGGAGGGAAGTTATTATATAATTATTTGCGTCTGTTACAGCTAACAAGAATACAACCTGCCAATGCCAGAGCAAAAAGGGAACTGACAGGGTCAATGGCACCACCGCCTCTGAAGCTTGGCAGGTTAACACTGCGCTGCGAACTGTTCGTCCGGTTTGTTGGTGCGGGTTGGTTCATAGATCTGCTGGCAACCTGCTGGGGGCTGGCCGGCCGATTTGCCGAAACCGCCTGAGACTGCTGATTTTTACTTTCTATAGGCCCAAGGTTGACTGTCGTCTGGTTACGGATTCTTTCCAGCATTTTCTTTCTTTGCTGCTGAGCCTTGCGGTCACGTTTCATACGTTCGGCGTTTCGTTGCTCTATTTTCCACCGTTTGTATTCATTGTTGTTTTCCAGGACAAGAAACGAAGTATACTCGCTGGCTATTGAATACGTCTCGCCAAGCCGGATGATTTCATCAACAGCACCCCTTGAGCCGGTCATGTCCTTTTCTTCCTGCAGTTTCTGTAATCGATGCCAGGCCCACATGCGGTCGATTTCCGGATTGTTTTCATCAGCAGCAGGGAAATCGAGTGTTGCAGTTGTTTTGATTGGCCTGCCGTTTACCGTGGCTTTTAAGGTTACCTTTGAGTCACCGCTTTTTGCATAACGCCCATAAAGCCTGACTGGGACTCCGTGATAGAGATTCGGCAGTTTTTCGGGAACCAGATCATAAACTCTAATGCCTTCTATATTGATTTCCAGATCTGCAGCAACAGGATGCATAAGTTTACGACGGAAAGCTTTTGCCTGACGTTTAAAGTCATCGCCTTGTGATATGAAGGCTGCCAAACCGCCGGCATCCGTAGCTATTTGATTCAGCAAAGGACGATTGACCTCATTGCCAACACCAATACAGAAAACGCGGACATTGCTTGGCTTGGAGTGGATCAGGCTGATAAGCTGTTGCCGTTCTGCCTGTTCGGTCATACCGTCACTCAGGATAACCGTGTTCAGCACCCTGTCAGGGTTTCCATACTTATAAGCAGTTGTCAGGGCGGGCTTAAGATGGGTGCCGCCCCGGGCCTCCTGCGAAATGAGAAAGTTCGCAGCCTGTTCGAGGCTGGTTTGATTGGCAGGCTCCAATCCATTAAATAAGGTAGTGACCTGTCGGTTGAAGGTAATTATCTCAAAACGGTCTTCAGGGCTCAATGCATTAACAAAAGCATCAACTGAATTTCTGGAGGTTGTCAGTTTTGCTTCATTCTGCATGCTACCGGATACATCAAGAATAAAGACATAGTCTGAACCGCTTTCATTTTTGTTCAGTTCTTCACCAGCCATGAGGGTGAGACTGAAATAACCGTCCTCGCCCCTGTGTTTTGAAGTTATCATATCCAGACCGGTCTGGGGCCTTGAAACCTGGAAGGCCAGCACAAGGTCGTGCCCCAAATCGCCAGCTCTATTTTCCAGGCTCGCCTCATAGTAGTTTTGGGTATGCTTAACAATCAGAAAATCCTGCTCATGACTTGGGCTCTCCATCCTTATAATGGGGATGGCGGATTTAATATCCAATGATGCCGCAAACCGTCCTTGAACCCTGGAATCAATATTGGGCTTAGTTGCTGTTGCCAGTGGATAGACATATGTTGTCCAGTCATTATCAAAGTCAAGTTCCTGGTAATAAGCTATCTGTACCCTCTGTTCTGCTCCTGCGGGTATGGGGAATATCCTCATTTCAAAAGTCTTATAATCAGTCTGTTCCAGAAGACCAGGGTCCTTTTTTCTCTGCTTATAGCTGTTATATATTTCTCTGGCCCGCTCCTTTTCCAGCACTTCGCCGATCATTTCCTTGCCATTAATCCACATACTGAAATTTGAGACCGATGCCCCCTTTGGCACAGGGAAAGTGTATAGAGCCTCGACCTGTCTGTTTTCGGTGTTACGGAAAACCTGGGTAATTTCTGTAACTGCCACACCATTATTGATTGTTACATTGACATCATGCTCTAATATCTCAAGCACTCCGCCAAAACCACCTTCAGCTATAAGCAGTCCAGCTGCCTTGGATTTTGGCGCTGCCCCCATGGCCACAATGATAAAAACAGCAATGAGGCTAAATATTTTATATAATTTGTTTTGGTTCCTGGCTTGGCTTTTCATCGCTTTTCCCTCCTATGGGTTAATTTTCATCGATAATCCATTTATGTTGATTTCATGATATACATAGCGAAACCCGTGCCAGAACCGGACAGATTGGCAACATACTGACATTAAAGGATAAAGATAAAAATTATGGTTTTGGGTAAGAGGAGAGCGAGGCGAGAAATGCACATAAAATGGACAGACAATGTTCAAATAATGAACATTGTCTTCTTGGTTTTTCTTAAGGGTTGTGAGAAAAACTAAGAAAAAAACAGCTTAAAGATGGCGGTCCTTTAGTGATCACCTGCCGTGATATCAGCCAGAAGTGAATTGATCTGGCTGCTTGACAGACAAAATATATTTTTTGACGGTACGCCTATCCAGCTTAGCTATTAAAGCGACTTCCTCATAAGTACCATGTCTTTGGTACAGGATGGCGCAATAAGACGATAGAAGTTCTTGAGCGTTAACCGACTCTTCTTCTATTGCCCTTTGTAATCGATCTGTCAGACTGGCAGACACACTACTCATATCTCCACTGTAATGCCGGGTCAGGAGAATACGCCTTGTTGCCTGTTCCAGTTCACGAACATTACCGGGCCAATGATAGTTGGGACCAATTTCCTTACCAAGGATTTCCAGTATGGATTTCAATAACTCTGGTGCAGGCTCGCCGATAATTCTCTGAACAACATGGGCCAGCAGGATTTTAATGGAGTTGCGATCCTCGGCTATTTGCTGGCGAAGGGAGGGGACGTGGATAATATTTGAGCAGAGCCGATAATAAAAGTCGTCCCTGAATGCTCCCTGCTTCCTGAGTTCATCGAGGTGTTTATTGGTTGCAGCGATAACCCTACCATGAAAATACAGCTTTTCGTGGCTGCCCACAGCGGAAAAATTTCGTTCTTGAATAACCTTTAAAAGTTTAATCTGCGCTGGAATTGAAATATCTCCTATCTCATCTAAAAAAATTGCTCCATACCGACTGCATCTAGCAAATACACCCTGGTGGTCACTTATAGCGCCTGTAAAAGAGCCTTTTTTGTGCCCGAATAATTCCGATTCAATCAGGGTTTCAGGGAACTGGGAGAGATTGATTTCAATAAAATTACTGGTGAAACTTTCAGCAAAACAACCTTTTTTTTCATCAAAAGGGATAAACCCGGACCGGCCGATGGCTGTAGACGCAGTTCCCTTGCCGGTTCCAGTTTCGCCAACAAGAAAGATTGAAAAATCCTCCATGCGGTTCCAGAGAAACTTTTCATACCAACGTGGGTCATAGGTAAAAATGCTGCGCCATAAATTGGAGCGCAGATCTTCCATGGATGGGTTTTGGCCGATCAGCCCGTAATGTATGAAATACCATGCTCTTCGCAGTTGATAAAAGAACGCAAAGTTATGTCGAGCCTCTTCAGTACTGAAGCCCCTTTGATGTAAAAACTTAAGGGAATCTTCTGCAAAAGCCACAGTGCATGGAACATGACC
>PJEL010002186.1_pt1 | contig 18390 bp, 14 predicted proteins | sample 1853271 | NCBI WGS metagenome assembly PJEL01 (sample SAMN08108733, study PRJNA415343) | Invertebrate metagenome, whole genome shotgun sequencing project. | host: Globobulimina | place: Sweden: Gullmar Fjord | collected 2015-08
CAGCAGTTCCCGGTTTGGCCTATAAGATGCCGGGGACTGTCTCCAAGTATGGGACTTGGTATCATGCACCTGTAGACCATCCAAAATCAGTAACTTTAGCTTCAGCACAGTCCCCAGCTTATGGGTTGATCTCTAAAGCGGGATTTGCTGCCAATTTTATGCCGCTTCACAGGCACACGCAACCCCAATTAGACACTCGCAACAATTAAATCCAGCTTCGGAACTCCCGTGCAACGGGCTTGTTATACCGCACTTTGCTTGCAACCCAGTTTTATTTTTGGTGAATTGGCCATTGGTGTCGGCGTTTGTAGAAAGAGTGTCAATCCCTTCCTTTCGTTAACCACTGCCACCCCCCCCATATGACCAATAGTGGCCACGTTGTCAACACTGCACCGGCGGCAAAGGCGGAGTTGCCATGCCCCAAAAGCATCTGCTGCAAATCACTCAGCGTCCGGTCGTTGATTAGATAGGTCCAAGTTGATGAAGGTCCACGCAACCCAGCCGCATCAAGGTCGATCCCCTCCTCTGTGATCTCCACCACCACGAATGTTTCTACAGTCCGATCTTCGATAGTCTGGTGCAATTTCCAAAATGCCTCGGCAATCTGTTTGTGGAACTCCTGCAACGGGTTTAGCCCACCTATACCTACTAGGTGGATCCCCTCTTGCACATGGGCTACAAAAGCCAAATGGTCGGCCCAGCACTGGTCGATGTGATGCAGCGTGATCGTACGCTCGGCCCGCTGTACTATTTCCTCTCCAAAACAATCGCGCAAAGCACCATAGCGTTCGGGCACCCGCATGGCGCACACCTCCTGCTCTGCTTCCTCTATTAGCATCGCCATACGCCGTTTATGCAGCATTTTGCGCTGCTTCTCGACCAGAGAGGAATAGCGCCACAAGGTCTTGCGGATCTCATAGTTCTGCCCCTCCACAATCCGTTGTAGTTGCTCCGCCTTCCGGCGGATCACCAGATGTTCGATGGGCTCTTCTTGTGGGAGCGGACGGAGTCTGGCCGGAATTAGCTCATCAATGCCGAAGCGTACCATCAGATCGTCCTCCAAACTCTCACCACCCGCCCAGTAAACTCGTCTACTAACTCAATGCACTCACCGCGCACAATATAATCCACATCTCGCCGTAGCAACACCCGGGCGTGGAGCGCCTGATTTACCTCGGTCAAAAGTAGATAGTTTTCCGCGCCGTGCAAATCGCCACATTCTAACGCTTTCTCCACCCGGTCAAATCCCCACTCGGTGAGGAATACATTTCGCCCGTTTTCGTCTGTTGCCCAATCTTCTCTCTCCTCAAGCCCACCCACCACCTCGGCAATCCGGTAGGGGCTGGTTTCTGAGGTTAGTTGATCCCCGGCGATCACCAGGGGTACCCGAGCCTCATCAATGAGGATGGAATCGGCTTCGTCCACAATCGCATAGTTAAAGGGCCGGTGAACCAACTGGTCAGGCTGGCAGCACAGATGCATACGCAAGAAATCAAACCCCGCCTCCTTGGCTGTGGCGTAGGTGATATCCGCCCCGTAGGCTGTCCGTCGGGCATTTATGCCCATACTTTCCTGGACGGTCCCCACGCTCAATCCTAAAAATCGATACACTGGCCCCATCCAGGCGGCATCCCGGCGGGCTAAATAGTCATTGAATGTCAAAATGTGCACTCCCCGACCCGCCAAGGCATTCAGACAGGCCGGCAGCACCGCCGCTAAGGTTTTCCCCTCCCCGGTTTGCATCTCCACTAGCTTTCCCTGATGTAACGCTATGCCCGCCACCACCTGCACCTCAAAAGGTCGCATTCCCAAAACCCGATCAGCCGCCTCTCTGACTAAGGCGAAAACCTCAACTAGCAAATCATCCAAAGCTCTGTCTTTTTGCACCCTTTCTCTCAGGGATGCTGCGATTTCCTGGAGTCGGTTGTCACTTTCCCCTACCAGACTTTCTCCCGTGCGGTTTATTTCCTGCAATACTAACCGGTAAGGGGCTAAATCCTCTTCAATTGGCCCTCCTCCAAACCACTTTTGCAATTGCTGCGGCCATTGCTTAACATTCATAGTAACTGTCTTTTAGTCTCCCTACTACTTCCAAACTTTGAAGGTGTTAATACACTTCATTATGTGCCCTAATGTCAAGCAGTACAACAACTTCTTTTCCAGATTCTTTGTCTCTCTGTTGAGAACACTATCCAACAATCGTAACCACATGAACAAACTCTTCCCCTTAGAAAAAGAAGCAATGGCAGCACTTTTTTCAATACGTCAGAACAACTTTGATGGCATCCTCAGGTTGCGATTCAATCAACTGATATGCGTCGGCTGCCTTTTCGAACGGGATTCGATGCGTCACCAGCCCGTCAGTTTTCAGTTGGCCTGTAGCAAGGAGCTTAATCGCTGCCTGATGAATGCGTTCCCGATTCCAAGTGGGGTGATCCCGATGCGGACAATCCCAGACGCCCATACTCGAAAGTAAGGTTACTCGGTTATGATGCCACTCTGCGCCGAGCATCAGGGGTGTTCCGCCACCTCGATAGAAGCCTCCACTAACTACCGTTCCTCCCATCCGGACAACCCGAATCGCATCGTTTAGGGCACGATAATTGCCAGAAAGTTCAATGGCTATGTCCGCACCGTGATAAGGGGTGTTGGTTTTGATGGCATAGGCCACATCTTCCTTGCCCGGATCATAAGCCGCATCAGCGGCAAACGTAAGGGATAGTTCTCGCCGTGACATAAGCGGGTCAACTGCAGCGACCCAGGAGGCACCGTTAAGCTTTGCCAGTTGTACTGCCAAAAGCCCAATCACGCCCATGCCAAACACCACGACATAATCGCCCAACTTGATATGGGCATCATGAATTGCCTGCAAAGCAACGCCAGTCAGCGCCAATAAGATACCCTGTTCGGGCAAGAATCCATCCGGCAGTGGATTGACCTGGCTCAGTAAGGTTTTTGTATTTTCATGAAAGATATGGGTTTGCCGGTGACGAAAGGGTAAATGTACCCGGTCCCCAACTTTAAAGCGTGACACGTCCGGGGCAATGTCAATCACCTCACCAATCCACTCGTAACCCAACAAAATTGAAGCGGATAGGGATTCCTTCCCAGGCACAAACAAACGTAGTTTATGGTCAAACTCTTGTTCGACAAAGGGATTGTTGCCTGTAAACAGGTTCAACTCCGTGCCATGACTGATCCCACTCGTAATCGCCTGGGCACGTACTTGACCGGATTGGAGTGGTGGATCATCGTAGAGGGCAAATGCAACTTTGTAAGGAGCGGTCAGTTGAAGTTCTAGGGGCATAGTTAATGTCCTTTCTAACCCATTGTGATTCATCACTTGCAGTTTATCAACAACAAAGACCTGCGAAGCCTCGCCCACTTCGTAGGTCTTTTATATTAACTCCAATAAAACATTTATGCAAGGCTAACCTTTTAAAGCGTCAGTAAAGCAGTTTTCCCGGCTTCTCCAATAATTGTTAGCGCTTGTTCCCGAGTACTTTAGGTTCGTTTCCAACCAATCTTTGAAAAACTGCGGCCAGGTCCGGATTATCTTGAACCCGCATATTCGTGTCGTGGCTCGGATCATCATCGTTTTCCCAATATTCATTCCACCAAGAAAAACCGATCAGGCGCGGCCATCGGAAAGCGACGAGGTCTGTCAACGCAGTCTCGGCCCATTCGGCTTGATCACCGAGAGGATTACCGGAGGTCACGCCAAATTCCAAGAGTACAATCGGTTTATGCGGCGAAAGCGCTGCCAGTCGAGGATATACGGCATCCATTCCATCACGGAACTGTGGCCATTCATCATCCAGCGGGTCTCCCGTGCCATACACGCTGACCCCAAGCCAGTCTATCCATTCATCGCCAGGGTAATATTGCTCCAGGCGATTCCATTCTTCGTCCGGAATATCGTCGCCATTAGCGTGAAATACCCAGGTAATATTCGAGGCCCCCTCGTCTCGGATAATCTGAATAAGGTGACGATATGCGTCCCGAAACCTCTCCGGCCCATCATACTCTGTTGGATCACCGTACCCGTCCAACGTGCCAGCCCCATTCCAGATACCGTTCCAGGGGAACCATTCGCCATTGGCTTCTGTTCCATACTCGACGATAAGGGGCGAACCAAAATCTCGGGCATCTCTGGCCCACGCTCGCAGATCATCATCAAAGTCACCGTTTATGATCCGCTCCAGAGTGAAGGTAGGCTCGGCCACATTCTGTTCTGAACTGCTCCGCAGCATCAGGCGGATGTAGGGAGTGCTGCCAGCATCCCGGATCCATGAGGCGGTACTCAAGGGGAAACTCCGCTCGCGAAACCAGTTATGCGAAAAGTAGACCCATGTGGCGGTTTTTCCAACATGCTGCTCATACGAGCGTAAATCGTCCGGGGTGACACCATCTTCCTCAAAAGGGATACCATCTTCTGGTGGTGGCCTTGAATCAGCAATTGCTTCGCCGGGGTAAATGGCGTGATAGATGTGTCCGGCTGGTGGGATGGGGAATGGATCTTCGCTCAGGGCAGGTGGTGGCGTGGAAGAAGCAATCGGCAAGGCAACGGGGCCAGGTTCGGTCTGTAGTTGCAAATCGTCAATCCGGATCGAACCGCTCTGCTCTTCAGCTATCTCAAAGGATAACGCCATCACGTGTTTGGGATCAAGTATGTCAACCCCACTATTGCCTACCCACTCCGCTTTGGCAAAGTCCTCCCACGTTAGGGCGACCGGTGTCCATTCCTCACCTGATGTTTGCAACACAGCTTCAAATGGCGTTACGCCCTCGGTTTCCTGATTGGTCTGGGTCGAGTCTTCGATGTACAGAACCACAATAACCGATAGGCCCGCCTGCTCGGCTTGCCAGAAGAAGTTCAGACCCCCGGCATCCCCCCATTGGCCAGGGTCAACGTCCAGGCCGCAGTTTACGTAACTATCTGCACCGACTTCAAAAGTCAATTGCATAGCCTGCGGGCTGGTATGGCCCGGCTGATCCGGCATACAGGCAAACGATACGCTTTCCTCGTCGGTGGAGAACCACCAGCGGTCATCGAAATCGTCGCCCTCAAAGTCATCGATTATTGGCCCTGTAGTCTCACTTTCTTCGGTCTCGGCGATAGTGGTGCTTGGTTCCTTGCTAAAGTTGGAAGGCCGGATACTATTCCTGGCCCAATATTTTGTGATAACGTTCAGCAGATCGTTCGGAACTTCGGTACGGTTTTCGGGGTTGGGGCCGAGGCGATAGGTCATATCATGGACATCATCCGCGAACGGTTTCCACGACGTTTGCCACTCCCACAAGGCCTGATTCATGCCCCGTTGCTCAAACAGATCCATCTGGTCATCCATAAACTCGGCTGCGCCAGGCACCCAGCGGTTGATGCCGTACTCATCCACCGCCACCGGCACACCGTGCGTTGATTTAAATTCATCCACCGTCGAGAGCAGATTGTCCAGCCAGACCCGATCGAATTGATCATCTTCTCCATCATAGTCTGTATCCCACACCCCCGGATAGCTGTTCCTTTCGTCTGCTTCTTGGTGCGTGTAATCGTCTTGTGGTTCATATTGATGCACTATGTACACCGTCCGCGGGTCGTCGGTTACTTGCAAATAGGGCAGCCACGCCACGCCGCTCCAGCCATTCCCCCCAACGAGAATGGGGGTATCAGCATCTACTTGGCGGATGCCGGCGACGAGGCGGGGGTAGAATTGATTCCAGTCGTACAACGTGCCCGCGTAATCCGCATAAAATTCGTCCGGCTCGTATATGTCGAAGAATATCCCGGAGGAGTTCGGTTCGACCATTAACTTGTAGCCGGCTACAATCGGATTATCGCCATAGCGTTCGGCGGTGTAACGCCACATCTCCACCCAGGCATCCTGGGTCGCCTGATCTTCCCACACCGAGTCGTTGAAATAATCCTCAAAATATCTGTCCCCTCCACAGCAAAGACCAAATTCACTGCGGCCCGGCCCGGTGCGAAAGCTGATGGTAGCAAACATATCCGCTTCGGCTATCATCGCCAGTAGATTATCCAGGTGAGCCTCAACGTCGGGGGCAACACTGTAGGGCGGGATTTCGGTGAAGAGACCAGGGCCAGAAATAGAGACGTAGTTAGCCCCCCTTGCGGCCAGTTGGTCGAAATCTTCCTGAGTATAGGGTGGGCCGACTCGCCCAGTGCCCTTAAATTCAAGGCCGTCCAGTTCGGGTATGACAATGGCTTGCCAGATGTTTGCCCCGCGCAGGTGAGGGCCGTTGACCCACAGGCTCCATTTATCAACCACTCCCGGTTCAACGCTCGTTTCATCACTCTCGGTAGGGGGCGACTCGGCTTGAACGGGTGCTATTGGAGTACCAGGAAAATTCACGTTCTGCGCCCAGCGCTTGCTCAGAACACTCAATAGCGTATTATCAGGAATGGGGACGTGATTCTCCGGGGCTGGGCCGTATTCCAGGTTGAAGCCGTCCCAGTCGGAGTCGGCTTCGTCGCCCCGCCAAACGTAGATAGCATAGTTCCAGCCGTACTGTTCAAACAGATCGGTCTGGTCAGATAAAAAGTCGGCTGCATCCGGCACCCAACGTACGGCCCCAAACTCACCCACATAGATGGGTACGTTGTGCCGTTGAGCAAACTCGCGCACGGGTTGGTAATTCTCATCCAACCAGGCGCGGTCAAATGTAATCGTCTCGCCATCGTCATTTACCACATCTGGGTAGCCAATGGCGGTCTCCGCCTCTTCCTGAATCACATAAATGTCCGGGTCGTAGGCGTGCAGGCTGTAGATTGTACGCGGGTCGCCGGTAGGCTCCAGGACAGAGAACCACTCGGCAGAAGCCCAACTGAGGCTGCTAACGATGATGGGCGTAGCGGGGTCAACCTGACGGATGGCGGTCGAGATTTCGGCAGCAAAGGCGTTCCAATCCATCAGGGTTCCCTTGGCCCGGGCCTGTACTTCCGGCAAATCCAACTCCCAGTCAGGGTCAATCAGCGTGTTGGGGTGCGGCTCAACCATCAGGTCATATCCGGCGATGGCAGGGGAATTGCCATAGCGACTGGCGGTGAAACGCCACATTTCTAGCCAGGCATCGTGGGCGGCCTGATCAGTCCAAACATCAAAACGCGGCTCACCCTCAAAAGTGATAGCCCCCTCGTTACGGCCCGGCCCGGTGCGAAAGTGAATGACCACATAAACACCGACTTCCTCCGCCCACTGGATCAGGTCGTCCAGATAAGCCAGTGCTGTGGGGTTGATCTGATAGGGCGCGTCCTCGGTGTAGATGCCCGGATAAGAGGCGTTGATCAGGTTGGCCCCCAAGTCGCGCAGGTCTTGAATATCCTGGCGGTTGATGGGTTGGACACAATCGTTGCCCATAACGAGGCGGCAGGGGTGCAGATCTACGCCGCGCAAATGGGGACCGTTGACCCACAGGCTCCATTTATCAATGGCAGCCGGCGGGGGCTGATTTTCCCCGGGCTGGGGTTCTTTGGTTTGGCTTGGAGTTGGCACTTTTTCGACTTCTGCCTCAGATTTCTCTTCAGCGTCCGCTTCGGTTTCGGTGGGGAGTTGTTCGACTTTCTCTTTGGTCTGGCTTAAAGCAGGTTGGGTTGAAGCAGGCGGTTGTTCATCTTCTCCAACTGGGGACAAAGAGCCGCAGGCTAAAAGCAGAAATATCAAAAACAGAAGGGTTTTAATTTTTGTAATCATTTTACCGTTCTCCTGACTAATTATTTCTGTAACTACTCAGCCACCCTTGCAAAGGTTAATAACCTTCTAAAAGGGACAAATTTTACAGGTTGGCTTTATTATGACTTAAAAATTCCTACCAAGGATATTAGAATACGGTTACCACTCTTCCCAATTTCGCTTTTCTAACCACTTTATAGCTGTTGTGAAAAACCCCCCACTAAAGTTAGGGGGCTTCTGATTTAGTACCTTAAATCAGCTCAAATGGGGTTTTTCTTAAAGAAAAGCCTGATTGAGCTTATGATAAAGCTAAGATTCTGGCCTTTCATCCCCTGTGTCTAAAGACCAGGGGCTTTCCCGGCTTTTCTAGTAATACTGCTACTCTGGTTGGGCTTAATCGGCTGGCAATGCCTTGAATACATCGGTGTGCGAAACCAACTCACAAAAACCTTGAATCGCCAGTCCGGTTGAAACGGTTTCTCACACAGTCGCTTTATCCGCCGACATAGCCGATCTCGATACTCAGCCGATAGCTTGACCACATCAAACAATATTGTGGTAGGGCGAACAATATCTCACCTTAACTTATGGGAGTCAAAATGTCAACTCAGCCACCCAAATTGCTGAACTATAGTGAAATTAGTTTGAAACCAGAATTGCTTGATAAAGCAGATTCTTGAGCCAATTTAGGGCCACAGCTTAACCACTTAAATAAGGTGCAGGACAATGATTTCTGCGGTAAAATTCAATAACAATCAATAGTTTCGTTCACATTGTGTTTTCAGGATAGGATTTAAGATTGCTTTAATTGAGTGGTATATAACAACCGACTTTGGTGTTGGTATGGCCTCATCCTCTATTTAAGAAACACATTCTTAGGCCGTAACTTTTCGTAGCCACACTTTGTTACTGTGAAAAGTGCTTTGCCCGGCCATATCAGCTAAGGCATCGGAAACGGTCCAATTGACGTTACGCCCCCCCTCACCATTGCGAAAGGGGTCAAACTTGGCCCAACGGCCTTTGGGTGAGGCCAAAACACCAGGACGGACATCATACGTCACCACAGCCCGTAATTTACACCAGCCGCGGCTGTTTTCAAGCACAACCGTGTCACCATCCGCAATGTGACGTTCTGCCGCATCAGCAGGATGAATCTCGACAAAGGGCGTACCTTCCCGGTGCAACAGGTCATCTTGATTGGCCATGCTGCTGGTGACAAAGTGGTGAGCGGCCCCGGTAATGAGATTGAGCGGGGCCGTACCATTTTGGTCAACAGGTGGATCGGGGTTGTCGGATACATCACCCCAATGGGGTAACGGGTCCAGACCTGTAGTCGCAATTTTTTGAGAGTAAAGCTCAACTTTGCCGCTCGGAGTCGGGAAGTTGAGGTCGGCAAAAGGGGTGCTTGATTCAAGATTGAGGGGCAGGGTATGTTCAGTTTGTAATCGTTCCAAAGTAATGTCCTCAAAAACCGGGTTTTTGGCCGCCAGAGTCGTTAACATGTCGGCAATGATTTCATCTGGCTCCTGTTGCAGCCAGGTTTCCTCAAACCCCATAGCTTGAGCCAGCAAGCCCATCACCTCCCAATTACTCTTGGACTCGCCCAAGGGCGGGATGGCCTGTTGGTTGTAGGTCAGCCAGGTATGACCATACCCCTTGTTAAGGTCAGTTTGCTCTAGTTGGGAGGTGGCTGGTAGCACAATATCGGCGTAATCGGCGCTGTCGGTCATAAAGAGTTCGTGAACCACGGTAAAAAGGTCATCCCGTTTTAGCCCCTTGATAATTTTACCTGCATTGGGAGAAACAGCCGCCGGGTTGGCTCCAAAGACATAAAGCGATTTGATAGGCGGGTTGCTGGCTTCACCTAGCAAGGCAGCCCCCAAGCGGTTCATATTAATCATCCGTGCTTTAGGCGGGCAATCAGCCCAACGATTGATGATGTGGCTGTCCCACTTAATATAACCACTGGCACTGTAGGCCAACCCACCACCTTGGGTGCCATACTGCCCTGTCAAAGCCGGCAAAGTACAAATCGCCCGAACGGCTTGCCCCCCACCAAGATGACGCTGCAACCCGTCGGCTATTTTTATCAAAGAGGGGCGGGAGCTCGCATAAGTCTGGGCCAAATCAATAATATCGCTCTCTGGCAAACCCGTAATGGTGGCGACTCGCTCAGGGGGGTACTCCTCTAAACGTTCACGGAGTTGGGGCCAGCCGATACTGTTAGCCGTTAACCATGCTTCATCATGCAATCCTTCACTTATAATAATGTGGGCCATACCCAGAGCTAGAGCGCCATCACTCCCTGGCAAGGGGGCCAGATGCAAGTCGGCCCCACGAGCGGTACGGGTGCGGCGGGGATCAATAACCACCACCCGACAGCCATTGCGTTGGGCTGCTTTGAGGTGCGGCATAAAGTGAGGAGCAGTGGTCACGGGGTTATGGCCCCAAATAATAATCTGGCGGCTGTGAGCCACATCGGCATAAGGCTGGCTATGGCGTACCCCCAAGGTAGCTTTGACGGCATATTCGCCGGCAGCGCCACAGATAGCCCGTTGCAGGCGGCTAGCCCCCAGTCGGTTCCAAAAACGGCCACTGCTGACACCCATTTGCACCAAACCCAAAGTGCCGCTGTAGCTGTAGGGCAAAATAGCCGCGGCGCTATACTGCTCAATAATCTTTTGCCACTGCCGGGCAATTTCGGCGCTGGCCTCAGCCCAGCTGATACGTTCCCATTGACCACTTCCCTTAGGCCCAACACGCCGTAAGGGATGCTGCAAACGGTTGGGGTGATAGACATGTTTAAGATAAGGCCGAACTTTGGCACATAACCAGCCCTGGGTAATAGGGTGGTTAGGGTCGGCATAAAAGTTTATTGCTCGCCCGTTTTCAACCTCGGTGATGATGCCGCATGTATCAGGGCAATCATGGGGACAGGCCCCATAAATAATTTGCTTTGACATACTATTCTCCTTAAATTGAAATATTGTTTATTTTCGGCCAAAATCGGCTCGGATTTCGCCCCAGATGACGGTTTTCCATTTGAGGATTTTGTTGGGGTAGCTATTATTTTTAAGCCAAGCCAAAGCACGGTCAGCTAAAGTCCAAACCTCGATGGTTTGTTCGTTGCGAGGGAGTCTTGAGCCAATGTAATGTTTCTCAACCCACATCAAGGCGTTATGCGAGTCGGAATAGAGGGGCATGGTTTGGCCCTCTTTTTGCAGCAAAGCCAGGGCATGAACAATCGCCAGAAACTCTCCTAAGTTGTTTGTTCCATTTTTGAGGGGGCCATGATGAAATAGCTCTTTGCCGCTGGCAGTGTAAACGCCTCGATACTCTAAATTGCCGGGGCTGCCATCGCAAGCGGCATCGACAGAAATACTGTCGCTGATAACCTCGGCTGGTAGAGTTGCTAAAGGGGTTGGTTTACCAATATAGGCTTCCCAACCCGCCTCATAAGCGGCTTTAGCCTGATCCGAACGGGGAAAAGCTTTGTATTTGGCCGCGCTAAAGCCCTGAACCTGTTCGGCACAGTCGGCCCAGGTGGTATAAATACCGGGTTGTTGTCCAACCCAAACAACATAAAATTTTTGTTTTGCCATAGTAAAATATTATTGAAGGTGGGTAAATCTGGAATCACAAAGCTAGCTTTGTGATTCCAGATTTACAAGGGGGATAAGCCGTTGTTTAATCCTCTGGCTTGAGTAAACCCATATAGAGTAGTGCAGCCAGAACAGCCCCAAGAATGGGACCAACAAGATAGAGCCAAATATTGGCAAAGTTGCCGCTGACAACGGCCGGGCCAATAGTACGGGCCGGATTAAGCGATCCCCCGGTTAACGGTCCCCCTATTAAAATGCTCAAGGTTAAGGTCAAACCAATGGCAATTGGGGCAAAATTACCCGCTTTACCGCTAACAGTCGTGTTAAAGACTGCATTGACCCAAAAGAAGGTTAGAATAGTTTCCACAACAAGGCCCTGAAGGGGGGTTATGCCACCCATCAATTCCGTTGCCCCCAGACCACTTTCCGTCCCCCCCAAAACAAAGGCCAAAACCAGGGCGCCTACAATGCCACCAATCAATTGAAGCACAATGTAGGCTACCGCCGAAGCTGTATCAATCTGTTTGCCAACCCACAACCCAATAGTGACTGCGGGGTTGATGTGGGTACCGGAGATATGACCATAAGCATAAGCAAAGGTCAATACCACCAACCCGTGAGCCAAAGCAACGCCCACAACACCAATTTTTAGCGCTCCAGCACCAGCTCCAATAAAGATAAGGGCAAAGGTGCCGATAAACTCGGCAACTAAAGCACGTGTATTCATAAATCCATCTCTCCCAAGTTAAATTTTTCACCAAAGCAGACAACACTTTCTAATAATTTACGAGAAAAGCCAGGAAAGCCCCCTTGTTTTAACTGGGGGATGCGGCCCAAGATTTTGGCTGGCCAAAATCTTTTCTCTATCATAAGCTCAATCCGGCTTTTTAGGGTTACTATTATTAACCCACTAAACAAAATGGCAAAGACCCCAATTGAGCTAGTGGAAGCCTGCGTTTGCGAAGCAACACCATACTTTAGTACGGGTATTTTTCTTCACTGGTGTTGTGGATCAGTTCTTCAAGCGACAGATCAGCCCAGGCAACAACTTGAGCCATATCAAGCCCCAGTTTTTCCGCCACGCCACGGCTATAGTCCGGGTCGGCTTTGTAGTAGTGTACAAGTTGACGCACTCTAATACGCTCTGGTACTCCTTCCATAGCTTCAGCTACGTTGCTAAACAACTGCTCTTTCTGGTTAGCGTTCATTAAGCGGAACAGGTTGCCGGGCTGGGTGTAGTCGTCGTTGCCATCGTGGTGGTTGTAGCGATCGGCATCGCCGGAAATCTTCAGCGGCGGTTCAAGATGTTTTGGGTCTTCAACTGGGCCGCCCATGCTGTTTGGCTCGTAGTTAACCGCGCCGCCAAAGTTGCTGTCAAAACGCATATTGCCATCCCGGTGATAGGTGTGAACCGGGCACTGGGGTTTGTTGACCGGCAGAGCGCCATAATTAACCCCAATTCGATAGCGGTGGGCATCGGCATAAGACATTATCCGAGCCTGAAGCATTTTGTCCGGGGAGAAGCTAATGCCGGGCACAATGTTTGACGGTTCAAAAGCCGCCTGCTCAATTTCGGCAAAGTAATTTTCGGCATTTCGGTTGAGTTCCATAACCCCGACTTCAGTGAGCGGGTAATCGCCGTGTGGCCAGACTTTGGTCAAGTCGAAGGGGTTGAGGTGGTAGGTTTCGGCTTCCTTTTCGGGCATAACCTGAACATAGACATGCCACTTTGGATAATCCTCACGCTCAATAGCCTCAAATAGATCGCGCTGAGAAGATTCGCGGTCTTTACCAACAATTTCGGCGGCTGCGGCATTGGTCCAGGTTTTTATGCCTTGTTTGGTTTTAAAGTGAAACTTAATCCAGAATCGTTCATTTTCGGCGTTGATGAAACTGTAGGTGTGACTACCGTAGCCATTTACAAAGCGATAGCCCTGGGGTAACCCGCGGTCGCTAAAGAGGATGGTAATCTGGTGCAGACTTTCTGGGGAGAGCGACCAGAAATCCCACATGGCTGTATTAGAACGCATGTTGGTTTTTGGGTCACGTTTTTGGGTATGGATGAAGTCGCTAAATTTGTAAGGGTCGCGGATGAAAAAGACTGGCGTGTTGTTGCCCACCAAATCCCAGTTCCCTTCTTCAGTATAGAACTTTAGGGCAAAACCGCGCACATCGCGCTCCGCATCGGCAGCGCCACGTTCACCGGCAACTGTCGAGAAGCGAAGCAAACATTCCGTTTGTTTGCCAACTTCAGAGAAGATATTGGCTTTTGTGTAGCTGGCAATATCATTGGTAACGGTAAATGTGCCAAAAGCACCGGAACCATTAGCATGCACAACCCGCTCAGGCACGCGCTCCCGGTTAAAGGTGGCCATTTTTTCCAATAGTTGATAATCCTGCATTAACAGCGGGCCGCGCGGCCCGACTGTCAAAGAATTTTGGTTGTCCCCAATCGGATTACCGTGAGCAGTTGTTAATTGTTTACGTTCGGTCATTTTTATCTCCCTTTTTTAATAAAGAAATTACAGTTGATTATTAGTTGAGATTGTACTATAGTCATCCTAAATGAGTTGTACGAATATGGAACAGCAAAAGTGCTGTTTTTGTTTGATAAAAACATACCACAACAACCCTTGGTTTTTGGCTTATGTCCTCGTACATAAGAAATAGGATGACTATACCTACCTTGAGCCAAATACGGCACTTTATTATGGGTAATTTGTTATTAGTAATTAGTGATTTAGCTCAATTACCCATAACCATTTACTAATTACCGCTATACTCAGCCTCTAAGCAGGTAAGGTACAGCTAGATAGTTACTTGAGATTATTATAGAGCATCAAGACAATAGGTGTCAAATATGAGTTTGCTATCATCTATATAGTTAAAACTTATAAGAAATCTTTTTGGTTTTAACTCTCCTATGAAACCCTAGTTCCAGGGGTTTCATACCGGGCGTATGGCGTGGAGAAGTAAATGGAGGGACACCCCCCATACCCCCCGCGCCATAGGCGACTCCTATGAAACCCTCCTCTGCAGGTTTCATACCGGGCGTATGGCGCGGGGAAAAAAGTGGAGGGACACCGGCTATGCTTGCATAGCACACACCCCCCGCGCCATCGGCGGCTCATTGACTGGCTCGATTTCAAATCTGTGTCCGATGCCAAACGCAATTTCGGTATTGGTCTTCGTTTGGGCCAACTGCTTGTAGCAAATTCGTGACTCGCCTGTTTGGCAAACTGGAATTGCCAAGTCACGAACCTGGCTTGAGCTATCTGGCCGAAACGAAGGTCATGGGGTTACTTGTGGCTCAGTAGATTTTAGCGGATAAGTGTGCTATAATGCAGTACAAACTTGTCAATGTAGTTATAGAGGGCAATCTTTTGATTAGATATATTGCAGAAAATGAGGATAGTGATTTTACCATTCATGAAGCGCCATCTAAAGCTTATCTGGTGCTATTAAGCAATGGCCGGATAAGTCATTCCTTTCCATTACGTGATGAAAAGGTACAAGTTGGACGAGATAAAAGTAATAGTGTGGTGGTGGCTGACCAAAAGGTGTCCCGGCATCATGTGAGCTTATCCCCTATTGATGATACTTTTATTGTCACCGATAAAGGAAGCGCCAATGGCACCTATCTAAATGGAGTCTTAATTTCACACCCCATCCGTTTGAAAGATAAAGACCGCATCACAGTAGGTGATACTACTTTTCTCTTTTCGACCGATATTAGCTCTGCTGAGCTTGCTCTGATGTCTGACTCTAATGCGTCGGCGGCCTCTTTACCGGTATATCTCCCTCAACCCCAAAATAGTAAACCCATTAATAACCCTATTTGGTTACTTATTGGCTGTTTAGGGTTGGTTATTGTTGGGCTGTTGATTATTTTGGCTGCAGCATTAGGTCTTTTCCTGGGCAGTAGTCAAATCATCGGGGCTTTGTTGATATGGCAAATTGGGGTATTTTGATCACCCCAAAACGTGGTACTATTTTTATATGCAAAACAGACCAATATTTGACCAAACCTCGGATATATCGACTACTTATACAGTACCGTGGACTCCCCGTGATGTATTTTGGGGTTTAGTGATGGCTTTTTTATGGATAATAGCCTTCATAATTCTTAGCAATTTTAGCCAGAAGCTCGGTTTGTTTATCGATTCTAGCCTCATAGTTGTGATCGGAACCTTGTTTTTACTTATACCTGTCTGGTATTTTACTATTCATAAATATCAGGCAACCTGGGCCGATTTAGGGTTGCGTCGATTCCAGCCACAGGCTGTAGGCATTGGCTGTGGGTTGATGTTTCTTTCATTACTCTTTAATTTGATTTATGCCACGTTTTTGGGTATCTTTAACTTAGAAATTCAACCGGATATTGACCACATATTTGATGGTAGCGGCTATCCCTTTATTTTACTTTTGGGTGGGGCCATTGTAGCCCCAATTGTTGAGGAAATATTTTTTAGAGGTTTTGTCTTTGCTGGACTCCGGAATCGGTGGGATTGGAAAATAGCCGCTTTAATGAGTGGAGGCATTTTTGCTATGGTACATATATTACCAACCTCTTATGCCCCTATTTTTATCCTGGCCCTCATTTTTGCTTTTCTATACCAAATTTCCGGTTCAATCTGGCCCGCTATTTTGATGCACATGTTAACAAATACCATTGCCTTATCAGCAGTTTATGTTATTTCATAAGGGTAGATACCCAATATCTAATCAGGATTGGAGAAAGATTATGTATATGATTACAGCTCCTATTGGCCCCAATTTAGCCACGGTATTAGAACCATACCGCCAAAAATATGACCCCCTGGCTAATATTGCCCCAGCTCATATTGGCATACTCAAACCCTTTGAATTTTCTAAACCCGTGAATTTGTTATATAACCACTTGGAAGAAGTGGGGGAAGTTTACGCTGGTATCAAGGTATCATTGGTTGGCTGGGATATTTGTGACCAGCGTTATTATCAACTGCGCTTGCCACTTATTGCTGGACGGCAGGAATTTATCAGTTTGCGCAATAATTTACTTAGGGGACCATTAAGTCGCTTGAGCAAAGCGGATGAAAACTATTGGCCGCATATTGTTTTTGGTCGCTTTTCAAAGCAAGAAAAGTTAGCCCAAGCTAAATTGGCTATCCAAGATTTTGAACCGCAATTCACTTTTAGGGTCAATTATATAGAATTTCTCTATCGAAATAAACCAACGTCTCCCTGGCAAATACAAAAGAAATTTAGTCTCAATGCAACAGTGGCGGGTGTTCGTCGCCAAAAACCAAGCCCAAAAAAACGTCAAACAACAAGTTATTATATTTCTACATTACCTAAACCATCGGATAAAAAACTATCTTAATTCTCATAACGGAGTTGTATCAAGCTACATGGAATTTACCCAAAAAGAACTTTACCAACTGATTAACTTAGCCCCCAAATCCCTCTGGCTGGTGGGGGCAGATTTAAGCGAAGCCAATTTAAGCCGGGCCAATCTACAAAACGCAGATTTAGCCTGGTGCAATTTAGAAAAAGCGGATTTGCGCGGCACAGATTTTGAAGGGGCCAGTTTACGGAACGCCAACTTATCCAACGCCGATCTACGCAATGCCAATTTAAAAAACGTTAATCTGGAAGGAGCCAACTTAGAAGGAGCCAGATTACAAGGAGCCGTCATGCCAGACGGTCGAACCTATTATTAGGCCACACATCGACAAAAAATTGTCGATAGTTGTACCTTATGATTGACAATTTTGGATTTGCAATTAGGTTTAAGTCCAGTGAGTTTTTTTCAATCGTAAATCGTCAATCTGAAATCGTAAATTGAGTCTTTAACCAGGCCGTAAGCTGCATATTAACTTGTGGCATTAAGGTCAGCATCACATGGCTGGCCTTTTTTGATTTTACAAGACTGGCATGGGGCGCAACTTGGAGCATACTTTGGGCATGGGATAAAGGAGCAACCGCATCAGCCTGGCTATAAACCAGCAATATGGGTATACCATTCAACTGCTTAATAGACTCTGATGGGCGTAATAAAGTGAACAATTCAAAAAGGGTATGGCGACTTTGATGCCCCCCTGTAGACCAACTTTGCCAAATTTGTTTTAGGGTGGCATCTTTTAATAATGAAAGAGAAGGTGACCTGAAGAGAGTATACCAGGCCTCTCGATAAAATAAAGTTGTGGTATAATTTATTTGTAGCGGCGTGGCGACCACCACCAACGCTTCAACAAAAGGCGGCCTTGATTTGCTTTGTTCAGCCAGGGCCTTAAGAACCATAGCCCCACCCAAACTAACCCCAATCAAAGCTACCCGATCCACCCCCGGTTGTGAGCGCAAAAATTGAACGGCTGAAGGCACAATTGATAAACAAGCGGGGTAAACCAAAGGCCGGTGGCGATAATCGCCATGCCCGTGGGGGTCGATGCTTAAAACAGTCAAACCAGCCCTTAACAAAGTCTCAACCAAACGCCACTTGAAGAAGGTTTTATTATCCCCCGCCCCGGGCACAATACAAACTGCGTTGCCTTTTTCTGACAAATCCTTATCTGAGGGGGTCAACAAATAGGCAGGCATAAAATCATCCCCATCAGGGATATTTACGGCTCGACAGCCTCCATGCAGTGGGTGTTTAGCCGTAAACAAAGTATCAGGATGAGGGGGAGGCGCAATGTAAGCGCCCCCTAACAATAAAACCAACAAGGACAACAAAGCAGCCACAGGAACCCAGAGCAGCACGTAAGGCGTTGCAGGAAGCAGGGTTATTCCTCCCAGGAGCAAGCCCATACCAACGCCATACCCCAACCTGCGATATGGTCCCGTCAATGAGGCCCCCCGTAGCCCCCACCAGATTGCACCGAGTTGCCCCAAACCCAAGGTTATCAAAAATACCGCACTCGCACCTTGTAAAATCATAAAACAACTACAACCGTGAGAAACTCAAGCGAAAACTGGTATTGCGTACCGCAAACCAGGGCTTCAGCCAGCTCAATGGGTCTCTTGCGAAATAAAAGCGTTTTCGCTTGGGAGAAGCCGACTTGAGCACATAAGGGCAAAAGATTCTGGCCTTTCATCCCATGGCTGAAGCCTAATGG
>PJEL010002187.1_pt1 | contig 18390 bp, 6 predicted proteins | sample 1853271 | NCBI WGS metagenome assembly PJEL01 (sample SAMN08108733, study PRJNA415343) | Invertebrate metagenome, whole genome shotgun sequencing project. | host: Globobulimina | place: Sweden: Gullmar Fjord | collected 2015-08
TACATGTATGCATGTATGTATACGTATACGTATACGTATACATGCCTTTTTCAGGGTTTAGTTTTCCCGTTCTTAGGATATTTTATACGAAGTGCCGAATACCCTAATATATACTTGATTATTAAAATAATCAATAAGACCATCTTTCATCCAGGTAATAAGTAACATGACAGTAACAGATCTTGCTTATTACCGGTTTGTTTCTACTTCTAATTTTTGCTATATTTAAGGAACTTAACTATACTTACTAAATTAGGACTTTATAATTATATTCTTGTTAATATGATTATAATATCAATTCATCGATATTGTGCATCCTTAGGATGTATTTAAGATGAATTTATATGAAAAATCCAAATTGGGCTAGGATGGGTATAGTCACCATAATATCACCATATTTGACCTGAGCGTTTTGGGCGTCTAAATCTCCGTCAGATATTATTATATACCCTTTTGGGGGGTATATTGTTTCACTTCTCGATATCATTTATAAGTTTATAAATGATATCTGTAAGTCCCTTCTTTTCTTACTATCTTTTATTCTTTATTCTTTTTTCTCAGGCATTAAAAGGCGACTTTTAGTGCCTTTTATGTATTATTAAACATTTTAAAGTAAGACTATAAAAGGTAACTTTTATAGTCTTTTTGAATATTATAAAGTAGGCTATAAAATGTAACTTTCGAAGCTTTTTTAAGTAATTTTATACCCTATAAATCTAGACCCTAAAGTCTAATTTTTAAGGCCTTTTTAAGGGCTGCAAACAGGTCCCAAAAGTAACACTTTTGCGACCTTTTATTGACTCCAAAAACGGGCGTAAAATACTACTTTTTTTGATCGTTTTTGGACCCTCCTTTGGGGGCCTAAATGGGGGTGTTTACCCCCCCTCATTACCCCCTTTTTCGGCGGGTTCGAAAAAAACACTCAAATTTCTATAAAATCAAATGTTCTCCGTGGAGGGCTTGGGCAACTAGCCCTTATTTAGGGCCGTTTTTCCCTAAATATTTTTTACTGCTTTTTTGACGTTAAAAAAGGACTTAATTTTTGCAAAATATTCACTTTTTTGAATTATCACCTGAATCGGGAAACGCGAAATCGAGATGCCCAAGTTTTTCAGGACCCTTTTCGAGGGTCCGCTATTTTTTGCTTTTTTTGGGCCTCAAAAAAAACTTTAAAAATCTGTAAAAAGCCGCTTAAAAGCTCTTAAAAGTAGAACTTAAATATTTAAAACTCCTTTTATAGCGTTTTAAAGTCTCATAGGTTTCCCAGAGATATTCAGTTTTTAAGGCTTTTTATTTTTAGCGTTCTAAAAAATGCTCAAAATTATAATAATTTTTGAGCATTTTTCATTAATAAAAAACTTTTTTTTAATATGCTCCGTTAATCAGGAGGAAAATGCTGGAAATTGGTAAAATTTAGACCCCCCTATAAACCTCTAAAATTGCATGGCAATGGGAGATTTATGATAACTTACACCCTTTTTTTCTGACTAAAAAGCCTTTTTATGTACTTTATCAGGATACTTATGAACAGGCCTGTGAGGAAATATGTGTCTAATCTGTTAACATGGCTATAAGTAGGTACTATAAAAGTATTCATTTTTATGGTTTTTAGAGCTTTTTTGGGTATTTTTTGATTTCAACGGTTTTTTGGCTTAGCACTTATAAAAATTCGACCGATTTTGGGCCCTTTTTAAGGTTTTGGCTTCTTTTTTTAACATTAAATTAGGCCTTATTACCCTAAAAAGGGCTTAAAAAGCCACTTCTTAAAAACTACTTTCCTTGCGCAGGTCTGCGTTTTTTAGACAAATCCGATTTTTATCTTATTTGAATTGTTAAAAAAACGTCAAAAAAGACCGTTTTTCCGAGCCCACTTTTCTTACGAAACCGTTTTTTTTAACACACCTCAAGTTTCAATGTCCGTTTTTTAGGCTGTTTTTGACTTGGTCCCGGGGATATCCCTTACAGAATGCGTTTTTTGAAAAAAAGGGGGCTCTGAGAAATTTCTTTTTTGAAAAATGCAAAACCGTTGAAAACCGGTTTTTCTACGTAAAAAAAGTGGCCTAAAAAGGAGTGTTTTTCCTAAAATAGGTGATTTTATGTGAAAATTGTTACGTTTTCTTAAAAATCGATCTAAAAATTTGGGAAAAATCCCGAAAAACCCTCAAAATCGGGTAAATGACCTTCTGAAGGCCTGTTTTTTTGCAATGTTGAAATTTTAGGTCCTGCGCCGCATTTTGGCCCTATTTTAGGACCAAAAACGTCGTTTTTCGGTCAAAAACGTTCATTTTTCCTTGCGTATAGGACATTTACCCCCGAAATCACGAAAAAAATTTACATGTGAGGCGAGATTTTTTATTTTCGCGTTTTTCGGCCTATTTTCGAGTCTTTTTTGTAGTCTCCTGCCGATATAACTCGGAACCGAAAGTCGAGCTTTTTGCGAAAATGCGAAAAATCCAAAAAGTCAAAAATCATAAAAATTGGGTGGAACCTCCAAAAGTGGTTGCTATTTTAACCCAAAAAGACGGTCTTTTTGCCTTATTTTAGGGTCTAAAAGCAGATTTTTGCGTAATTTTTAGTCTTTTTTTCGGAGCGCGCTCGCGTTTATTTTTTGTCGACGGCTAGAAAAGACCCAAAAAATGTTGGTCTTTTTTGACGTTTTCAAAAATCTCACACAGAGCCGGCTAGAATTTATTTAAAAGCCATTTTTAAGTTTTGTGCTATACGCAAACAAAATCATGCTTTGTAAAGGATGCTCTCCATTAAAACCGGCAATGAGACCCCAAAAAGTGCGATGATGACAACATTGAAAATCCGGGGTTCGCCCTTACAAATGACTTTCGTTTTTGATACTTTTTAATCGAAATCTGATTTTAGGGGGTAAAACACCATTCTTTTTACTAATCGGACGCAAGGTAAACGTCTTTTTTGCCCGTCCGCGGAGCTCGAAAATGTCACACGGGGTTATAACTCCCCCCTAAATTTCGGGAAATCTGGAAAATCCCGAAAATCTAAGTTTTTCGGTGTTTTTTACCACTTTTTCGGCTAAACGCATGCTGAAAGCCGTTTTTTTTCAAAAGCCAAAAAATTATATTTTCATCCTCCTTCAAAACCAGGATGTTTTTTCTAAAGTTAAGTTTTTATAAATAATTGAAATTTAAGCATTTTTTCGCTCCAGGATTTCGGGGAGAAACGTAGAAGAATGCCTTTTTTTAAAGTCCGTGTTTTTCATACCAGGACTGGAGCGTTTTTTAAAAACGTGAAAAAAATGAGGAGAAAATATGAGACAGCAGGAAGAGTCTTATGTAAAATAACTACAAAAAAGAGGCACTTTTCGGGTAAAAGGGCCTTAATTTCCCGTTCAAAGTGCTTTTTTACAGGTTAAAAATATCCAGATACAGGGAAGGTTTTTTATAAAATTTCCGTAAAACCGGGAAGAACGAGAGAATAAAAAATTGATTTCTACCCGCGGGTCTATTAAAAGAAAAAGCTAAAAACACCCATTTTAGGGCCTTTTTTGCCCTTTTTAGGCTAAAATAAGCACTTTTGGACTTTTTTTGAATTTTGCACGCGGGACCGAAAATAGGCCCATTTAGGGCCCTTTTTGGGCCTTTTTGTGGTCTTTTGCCCCCCCGGGAAAAGTCGAGCTTTTGGCGCCCCTTTTCGGCGGGGCTATTCACCAGAAATCCAAGATCCTGGTCCCGATTTGTTGCCCCCATTTTTGGGGGGCTTTTTGGGCCTGTTTTGGGCCCGTTTTGGCCCTTTTTCAGGATTTTGGGTATTTTTGGGGTTTTTCAGCCCTTTTTACCCCAAAAGTACAAAAAGTAATAAAAAGTCAATTTTCGAGCTTTTTGGCTATTTTAGTTGATTTTCGACCTTTTTAGGGGGTATTTCCTGCAGAAATCCCTGCTCATAGCCTAAATACTACCCCTTTCTTCAGACACACCATTCTTTCTTGCGGGTTTTATAGAGCTTTATTAAAGTCGTTAATATTTATGAAATAAATAAAAAATATTATAAAAAAGTTATAAAAATTTATAATTTTACACCTTTTTAACACCATAAATTTAGGCAAATTCAGGGATCTCTGGGAATACTAATGATTTTATGCTTTAAAAATGTACTTTTTGATCCAATTTTTAGCCTAAAATTGTCTGTTTTTATAGTATTTTTGAGTAAAATTTAGTAAAAATTAAGGATTTTTACCTCTTTTTTCTTAAAAATTAGATAGTAAATCTCCATTAAAACTCGGAAGAACCGATAATTTTATATCGCTTAAAATTTATAGCATAAAAAAGCATGAAAAAACTACAATTTTATCATTTTTAATTTGCTTACGGCTGTGACAGGATTTTAGCTTAAAAACACTATAAAAATCAACTTTTTTTAGCATTTTTATAGAACATTTTCAATAATGCTCTCCATTTTACCTTGCCAGAGCATCTACTACTTAAAATTCAGAGAATTTTATAAAATTTAATAAAAAATAAAAAATTTATAACTTTATGCCTTTTCCCTAGTCAGCCGCAAGGAAAATAAGGTTTAAAAACTGTAAAAATAGGCTTTTTTCATGTATTTTCGCATTAAAAATACACTATTTTTGCCCTAAAAACTCCTTAAAAAGCACTTAAATCTCGTATTTTAGTCCAAAAAAGCTAGTCACACAAGGAAACAAGTTTCTTTTTCCATAAAAAGCTTCAAAAATGCTCAAATTTTTATTAAAATTTATATTTTTTTATAGTTTTTTTCTTATAAATTTACGTTTTTTGCGGTTTGCTTGCGTATAGCACAAATGTAAATGCCCTTAAAAAGGCTTAAAAAGCCTTAAAAAAACATGTTTTTTTACTAAAAAACGAGTAAAAAATGAGTAAAAAACAGGAAAAAACACCAAAAAATGCTCAAAAAGACCCATTTTTAAGGTTCTTTCCGACCCAAAAACCTTGTGTGGGTCTGTAAATTTGGTGTTTTTACACTAATTTTGACCAAAATTATCATAAAATGTCATAATTTTTAGTGTTTTTTACTAAAAAATACCATATTTTTATAACTTTTTAAAAATTGGGTCAAAAATCTAAAAATCTGTCAATTTTTTGTCAAAATCCCAAAATCACCATTCTTTTTCAAGTGGGAAATGCCAAAAACGGCCATTTTCTTCAGGAGGGGCCTGGAAAAGGTCCCTTTTTGGGCCTTTTTTGACCCCGAGATGCCCAAGCCTACCACGACTTTTTGGGCTCCGAACCGATTTTTTCAAAAACAGGCCCAAAATGGGGGTGTTTTTTACCCTTCTTTTTGACCTGTTTTTGGCTCAAAATCCAGTTTTTTTAGCTTTTTTTCTCTAAAAATTCTAAAAATAATGCAAAAAAAGCATGTTTTTTACCTTTTTTTGACCTAAAATATCCCTTTTTCGACCTATTTTTGACCTTTTTTCACGCTGAGCGTGCCTATTCACTAAAAAGGTACTTTTTGCTAATTTTTGCACGTTTTTTTGACTATTTTTAGTGATTTTTATGAAATTTTTATCTTTTTTGGACTTTTTTGACTTTTGTAAGGGGTTTCCCCGGGGTCAAATATTGACATAATTTTATAAAAAATAAATATTTTAGCTAAAATGGACAAAAAATGGGTATTTTTTGCCCTATTTTCGTACTTTTTTCCAAATTTTACCTAATAATTTCTAAAAAAAGTGCAGTCCTGGGGAAGGTATTTTTATAAATCTGTTTTTCGTGATTTTTTACGTTTTTTATAACATTTTTATTACTTTTTGTGTACTTTTACCAGAATTTTATGCTTATACATACTTTACGCTCATTTTCCTTGCGTGGGTCTGCAAATTATATTTTTAAATTTTTTTGTAAAAATCGTGATTTTTGTTAAAAATTGCATAAAAGTAGCATATTTTTCGTGAAATAAGTCAAATTTTAGGCTTTTTAGGCTCTTTTTACCCCTATTTCTCCTTAAATTCCACATATTTTAAAATCCTTATGTAATGTCCTAGAGGTGTTTTTTGTGAAATACCTCCAAATTATAAGTATTTTTAGCAATTTCATCACTTTTTCACAGTTTTTAACAATTTTTCGCTTTTTTTCTCCAATTTTAAAATTTTACTATTTTTTTCATGCCACACAAGGAAACAAACTCATTTTAAGAATTTAAGCTAATTCAGACTTTTTTTCAGATTTTGACAAAAAAGGCATGATTTTAGCCTAAATTCGTCTATATTTACGTGTTTTATCCCTAAATTTATAGTATTTTCCAAAAATTTTGTAAGGGAAATCCCCGGGATTTTTATTATTTTCACGTTTTTTAGTGAATTTTACTAAAAAAATTAAGTTTTTTCCTTTTATACTTTTTGTAAGGGGTTTCCCCGGGATTATTTTGCGTAAACCTGTCATTTTTGGACGAAAAAGGCCTTTTTAAGGTTTAAAAGAGCCTATTTTTGGCACTTTTTCCAGTAATTTGACCACTTTTTACCAAAAAATTGAGGTTTTTTGGTTATTTTAAGGAAAAAAGCAAGTTTTTACTCAAAATCCCCTGTTTTCTCCCTTAAAATGTGGCGTTTATCTTCCCGCAGACTGGAAATTTTAGGCCTATTTTTCAATGCTGATTTTTTTCCCATTTACAACTTTTATTATCATAATTATGTGTACGCGGGATTTAAAAATGTGTCAGCCGTAAGGAAAAAGAGGGTCAAAATGGAGTAAAATTATCCATAACGTTTATTCATGCTCTAGGCTTAAAAGTTATTAAAAAGGCCCTTTTAGCCTAAAAAATCAATAAAAAAATATAAAAATTTTGATAAAATCCAAAAAAGGCCTGTTTTTAAGCTTTTTCATCAAAATGTTAAAATTTTCCGTGCGAACCGGGAACAAAAAAAATTTATAATTTTAGGAAATTTCTTTTTTTACTAATCAGCACTCAAGGGCAAAAAGTATACTTTACAAATAAATGCTATAAAAGATGTCAAAAAACGCACTTTTATAAATCGACACCTTACTTTTATCGATGCTAAAAGTACATAATACCGCAAAAGTGAGTCTATTTTTAGCCTCTGTCCGCGGTTTTGTGAGAAATAAAGGCCCTAAAACGAGGTGATTTTTTCTCAATATTGCCCGTTTTTCGATGTTTTAAGCTTTTATTTACATGTTTTTTATGCTTTTTTAAGCATATTTTGCATGTTTTTGCATAAAAACACTCATAAATTTAATGAATTCACCCAAGGTCGCGTTTTTTCAAAACATTGGAAAACTCAACGGGACTAGCAAAAATCCCACTCTCGGGAAATGCCGTTCAAGCATTTTCAAAACTAGCCCAAAAAGCGAAATTTTTATAAATTTTATAAAAGCAAAAAATCATAAAAACGTTGAAAATTCATTAAAATCATCAATTTTTTACGATTTTTTATAAATTTTTTACTCGGCATAAAATTTAAAAACTCCAAAAAAAATCAATTCTAGGTACTTTTTTTCTAGTCACAGTGGGAAGCTTTCGTCTAAATAGACGAAAAGTAGCGTTTTTAAAATGCTCAAAAACGCTATAAAAAACGCGCTTTTTTGGAGGAAAGTCGAAAAAGGCACTTTTATAGATTTCGATTTTTGCGCCTTGTTTCCGGTAAAAAATCAGAAAAAAACACTAAAAATCGATGATTTTATACATTTTTAAGTATGTTCTTAAAAATTATTAGGCTTTTATAAGCATGTAAAAAACAGGCGTTTTTCAGCCAAAATGCCGTTGAGAGACTTTTGAAAAACAAGCAAAAAAAAGTTTGGTTTCGGAGCTTTTCAAAATAGGGCCAAAAACTGTTAAAATGATGAAAATTATTTATGCGTAGCCACCCCGAGTCCGAATATTGGACTTTTTTTCCTAGAATTCCCTGCGCATACCTCTTTTACAAAACGGAAATTCGGGTCCGATTTGTAAAGTAAAAAATAAGGAATTTTAAGCTTTTTTGCAAAAAAACATACCCAAAAACAGTATAAATTTTTTGCAAAAAGATGCTTTTTTTGTACTTGTTTTTAAGCAAAAAATGGAAGTCGGACGATTTTTGCCCTCTAAACACGTTTTTTTTATTTCCTTATGTGTGGGAAAATTGGGATTTTTGATTTTTTTGCGGAATTTCATAAAAAGGCTAAAAAACACCCTATAAAAAAAGCATGAATTTTTTGATTTTAGGGGCTCGTGCTCTGAGGACTGTACCATTTTTTTTATTTTTTTACTAAAAAATCAATAATTTGCTAGTATTTTTAGTCCAAAAACGACAAAATGTGGGCCTTTTCTCGAGGCCTGCAAGCAAAATGCAGCAGGTTTTACGGAAAAACGCTTTTTTGGTTTTTATAAATATTTTTTAAAATATCGAATTTTGACCGGAAAATTTTCCCTTTCACCGAATTTAGGCCCTTTTTCAGGTTTTTGACTTTTTTGCCGTTTTCCCATGAAACGTATCTGGATTTGGTTCGTCGTTTTTGGCATAAAAGTTGCCTAATCAGCCGCAAGGTGCGATTTTTATATTTTCATTATTAGACAAATTAATTTCGTGCTATACGCAAGCAAAGTGGCAAAAGTGTGATTTTCGTCAAAAACACGTTTTTTTGGGACCCCCTAAAAAATGAGTTTCCTGAAATTTAAGGCCTTTTTTGACGGATTTTAAGGGGGCTTTTTGCGACTTTATGCCCCCTTTAAACGATTTTTTACAATTATTGAAAAACGGTTTTACGTATAACACAGGGCAAAACACAGTTTTTAACCAAAATTATCAGTTTTTTTATAGATTAAAAAAACATTAAAAAACAGCGTTTCAACGGTGTTTTGGCTGGCGAAATCGGCACCTATACTGCAAAAAAATGACAAATATTACTAGTAAAAAGCATAAAAAAGGGCTAAAAATCCCTGATACGCCTGTAGATATGGTTTTTGCATAAAATCATAAAAAAACATCTAAAAATTATAAAAATACTCATGTTTTAACATAACTGCCTCTGGCTAGGTGCGGCCTCCAACATAAGCAAGTAGGAAATAATAGAAAAAAGTAGGTATTCTAAGTGGTGTTTATTAGGTCATTCCCTAATCACACGCAAGGTAAATCAGTTAATAAAAAGTTAAAAAAAGAACAAAAAGATGATTATAGAAAAAAATTAGGGTCTCAATTACGGACCCAAAAGAATAGTAAAAAATTGAAATGCACGACTCAGAAAAAAGTGCATTTTTAGGAAAACCGGTCCCACTATATTCCGAACGATCGGTTTTTTCGCCGCAAAAAAGTTAAAAAATAAATTTTCCTCATGAAAATTAACAAAACAGGTCAAAAAAGGCCGTTTTTGGGCAAAAACGTAACCAAATGGTTCAGTGAGCTGAGTGTTTTTCAGTTTTTACACATGATTGAAAAATTACACTTTTACCTTGCGGAGGTGTGCGACAACCTACAGGGAGCCAGACAAAAAAAACAAAAGAAGGGCTCTTCTGAGGGAGAATATAACACGTACAATTGGATGCAACTCTGTTTATCGTTATAAGAGCGGGGAATATATATAATGTATTATATATATGAATTTAGCTTAGCTAAATGCAGGGGCGAAACTTTTGATTTTTAATGAGTTAAAAAAATCATTTTTTTTTAAATCTTTAAAATAATCAAAATGCATTTCTGAGCCCCAACTTAAGCTTTAGATTATAAAATAAGAAACCCTATTTTATTCTTGCATAATTGTAGCAACAAATTATGCTAATTAATAACGTTATATTTTTATAACTTTATTAATTTTATGAATGCTTTTTAAGCATTCTATCTTTATGCGTTATAGTAACGCAAATAAAGATGATTTTTAACTATCTTTAGATAGTATTAAATTATGTTAATAATCCATAATTTTTAAACTATGTTAACATTACATAGTTTCTATGCTTAAAGGCTTTTTTAAAGACTTTAAGTTTTTTATTTGTAATCGTGAAATTATTAATATCGTACTAAATAAAATTTATATCTTTTTTTTAAGATATACAAGATTTTATGTTATTCGATCTTTCACTATTGCTTGTTTTTGCGATCTGAGAGCAATAATAAACAACAAGAGTGGAACTGTTGAAGAATTGTGAGGTTAGATAATTCTTTTAGATTAATAATAACTTAAGTGTCGTCTAAACTTGCTCAATTATATAGGATATAGAATTGAGACTAGAACTTTACCCTGTAAAGTTTTACTTTCGTTACTACGAAAGTAGCAACATAACGACCCTGCAAATATATTAATATGATTCTATATAATCTAAGATCGCCGCAGAAGGCGATCGACGCGAGTATAAAACATTCTACGAGAAACTAGGTTGCACGTGCCAACAAGTACGTGGGAAGTTCAAAAGTTCTTTAGAACTTTAAACAAACACATAACACTGAAAGTGTTATGTGGAACATATTAAATAAATTCAATTCATAAAGGTTTTTGAAAAAGCTTTAAATTGTATTTATACGTATAAGTGAAAGCGCGCTTTCATTTATCTATGGAAAGATGAGTACTAGTAGAATCTCGAGGTAGAGATTTACGTTTTATAGAAGTGAAACTTATATGAAAGCCCGAATATTTGAAGTAGTAATATGAACATGCAACACGAAGCTATTTAGGAATTAGAATAATTCCGTGATGTGATATATAATCACATTAAGAAATAGAGTTTTTCTCTTGTTCTTTAGGATGTGTTTATTATATATCAACGCGTACTCTAGATAATACAGTGAAAACGAAGTGAGTAAAAATTTACTATTTAAACTATAAATAAAAGCCTTCTCTTACTCTGTTTTAACAGCCTAAAAATATGTGCTGATCTACTTTGTATTTTTCCATATTTTAGGCGTATTTTAGCCTAATTTAGCTTAAAATCTCCTATAAATAGGCTAAAATAGCCTAATAAACCCATTTATAGGCTTAGTTACCTACCTCTAAACAACCAGGTTTTAGGCTACTTTACCTACTTTTCCTATATGCAGGTAAAATAGAAGAAACAATATAAGAGAAGAAAAAGCTTTTATGTAAAATCTTTTAATCGCATAAAATTACTAGTAATGACTGCGTATTAACTATGAATATAGTTAATAATATAGGAACTATAATTAAAAGAGCACAGTTTAAAACTAAATGTTCTTAAAACCTTTGCTTTCTACTAGTATGTAATACTTAATAGAAAGTTATCATGCGACAATCTACGTAAAATCGAATTTTTATGTTTTATTAATAAAATAAAAAATTTGATGTAGATGATTAAGTATAAAAGTGCAGTTTTTATATTTATAAGTATGTTCCCATAAATATTTTTCATTTACTGATCGAAGTATGTAAAAATACTTGCACGAATAGACAAATCGTTAAAGATTTTATTGATTCGAGCTAAATAAATGTTAATTGTGTTAACGTGAAAGTTAACGAACACGTTTCTTTACTACAATTCTTGAATTAAAAGTTAAATCTTAGCTTTCTAAGATACTTTAATAAATATGTTATGCATATTAAAATCTTTCATTTAAGATTTAAAAGTTAAAACGTAACTTTTTAAGTTATTTTAATATATAAGTATGTATTAAAATCTTACAGTTACGATTTTTGCTCCGAATACAATTTTATTTTTCATAAAATTATATTACTCGGATCACATAGAACTTTTTCTCAAGAATTTAGAATCGAAGACGGATATTTAAATTCTTCGTTTTTAAGAATTTAAAAATCTATTACATTTTTTATATCGTTCAGTTAAACATCTTTGCGGTTTGACTATAGTAGGATTAAAATATTTAGAATCCTAGCTATTTATGCTAGGAATATTTATTTATTACATAAAGACGATTGGAAAGTAACTACTTGTAAATTGTCTAGGCCCCTATAAATTATAAATTAATTTGCCAGCATTAAAAATTGGTGACAGATTTTTAATCATAAAATTTTATAGTTGAACCATGACTTAATGCTAATCTTTTTTGGCATTAGCGAAATAGGAAACCTTTTATTTTTGTAGAGTATTTCAAATAAAGTACCCGGGCATAGATTTTTTACATTATCCTTTTTTGGATGATGTAAAAAACTTTGACTAAATGAATCTTTATAGGTTTAATTCTTGTATGCATTAAAACAATTATGCAGATAAGAATCCCCAAGATGGTCTTTGTGTATATATTCTATGAATATAACTTCGTTCTTTAATATCTTTCTTAAAATATAAAAACCTTTTTATTGATAAAAAGGTTTTTCTATACTTTAAATATTATAATAAAACATTTTATAAACTTTTAAATGTTTTTACTTCTTTCTTGCTTTCTTACTTAAATCTCCTCGTTTTTCCCTCAAAAACCTTCAAAATCAGGTTGAAATTACGTTTTTTTAGTCAAAAACTCCTTAAATTCCATTAAAATACTGTGCTTTTTCCTTCAAAAGCATTCAAAACCAGGTTAAAAACCCAATTTTCTCCTTGAAATCCAGTTAAAACACCATTCTTTTCACTAAAAGTCCAAAATTATCAGTTTTTGTATACTTTTTATAAATTTCTATAAATTTATGTTAAAATTTATAAAAAATTTATACTTTTACGGTTTTTGGCGCACAGCAAATCTCGTAAAATCCCGGGGTCTCTAGTAATACTAAGGATTTCAAACCCCTAAAAATGGGTTTTAAGATTTATTTTTAAGTCTAAAAATGTCAAAAATTTACTTAAAATTAAGGTAAAAACTTCGATTTTTACCATATTTTATGCCTATTTTGTTCTTATTTTAACATTAAATCTCCAATAAAACCGGGAAGAAACCTAAAATTTTAAAAACCTTATAATTTTAGGCTAAAAACACTAAAAATTATGATAATTTTTACTTTTTTAGTTTGCTTGCGTATAGCACGGAAATTTATACCTGAATTTAACAAAAAATAAGCGTTTTTAAGTACTTTTTCATCAATATTTAAGTATTTTTTACTACACTTTTCATTGCCAGGGTATCTTCCAGCCTTATTTTTTAATAATTTATTATTTTATACATTAAAAATCATAAAAATACTTAAAATCCATTTTTCTTCAGTCCCAGGGAAGGAAATTAGGGTCTTTTTACCTCAAAATAATGTGTTTTTTTGTTAATTTTGTATTAAATTTCTTCATTTTTTCCTTATAAAACCCCTAAAAACAGGCTAAAAATCTCCATTTTTCCCTTAAAAATCCTAGTCACACGGGGAAACAAAGCTAATTTTTATTAAAAAACCTTTAAAATATTGAAATTTTATATAAAAATTTATACTTTTATAACACCTTATTTCACATTTAGGCGTTTTTCAATCCATTGCATCTAACCCCTACCTTTATATGGGCCGAAAAAAACGTAAAAAAGGGTAATTTTTGCCTAAAATTTATCTAAAATTGTCTAAAAATACCCTAAAAAAGCCTAAAAAAACGTGTTTTTTGCTAAATTTTGTTAAAAATTTCCTTGCGGCTGATTAGGGATTTTGTAAAAATAAGGTCATATTTTTAAAAATAAGCTTAAAATCTATAAATTTTTAATGTTTTTTACCCTAAATTTTACTGTTTTTTATAACTATCAAAAAACGGGTCAAAATTTAAAAATTTTGTCAAAATTTTGCAAAAATTTCAAAATCACCATTCTTTTTTGAGTGGGAAATGCCAAAATCGGTCATTTTCTTCAGGAGGGGCCCGCAAAAGGTCCGTTTTGGGACCTTTTTTGGGCCCGAGATGCCCAAGCCTGCCACAACTTTTTGGGGCTCGGACCGAATTTTTCGAAAAACGGCCCAAAATGGGGGTGTTTTTTGAGCCCGAAATTTCGTGTTTTTTTAGTGTTTTATCACGAAAATTTCGGTTTTTATTGTGTTTTTTATCAAAAAATTCACTAAAAACACGCATTTTTAAGCATTTTTTCTCAAAAATTATCGTATTTAGATCCTTTTTTTCGGATTTTTGACGCTCACGCTGCCGGATCGGAAAAAGTACTTTTTTGATGGTTTTTTACGTCTTTTTAAGCCTATTTTTAATGATTTTTATAGTTTTTTTATCTTTTTTAATGCTTTTTTGATTTTGTAAGGGATTTCCCCGGGGCAAAAATCGGCCCAAATTTTATAAAATCTGCAAAATATCGGAAAATTTGGTGTAAAATAAGGTTTTTTACCCTATTTTTCACCTTTTTATGAAATTTTTATTATCTTTTATTAAAAAGAGAACACACTCCCACAAGGTTTTGCAAATCGTAAAATTTTTAACATTTTTCGTTATTTTTAGTGGGTTTTTATCCTTTTTTGAACTTAAAAGCACTTTGTTGAACTTTTTGAATGAAATAGCTTGCGTATAGCACGAAATTGCTTTTTTGAATAATTTACGAAAAAAGTCTAATTTTTAGTATTAATATGCCAAAAATATGCATATTTTATCAAAAATATGGGTATTTTTTCAGTTTTTAAGCCTCTTTATCCACTTTTATTCCCTATAAATCCTCAATTTCTTAGTGCTTTCTAGCCAGCCGGTGTGAGATTTTTATAGTATTCTCAAAAATTTTAAAATTTTTTAATATTTTTAAGTACTTTACAACAAATTTTAGCACTTTTTAACAATTATTTCCTTCATACGTCCTTTTTGTTCAGACAGCGGGAAGGTTTTATACGTGCTACTTTTCGACTTTTAAGCTCTATTATGTCAAAAAACCCTAAAAAACATACTATTTTATAGCATTTAAAGCGTTTTTTAGGCCTTTTTTAGGGTCTTTTTACCATATTATTAAAAATACCTGTAAGGGAAATCCCCGGGTTTTTTTAAAAACTTAGGATTTTTAATGAATTTTTCTAAAATTTTACTATTTTTTTACTTATGACTCCTTTTCCCTAATCAGCCGCAAGGAAAATAGCGGTCATAAAGCCTCATATAAGCCATCGGAAGACGTTTTTTGCCCTAAAAATCGGTATTTTTAACGTATTTTTACAAAAAAACACTAAATTTTGGCAATTTATAGGCTAAAAATCCCTATTTTTACAAGTTTTTGATTCATTTTACTCAATAATGAGATTTTAAGCAACTCCTTGCGGCTGACTAGTAAAAAGAATAGTGATTTTGGTAGAAATCAAGCAAAACGAACCAGAAATCTATAAAAAGCTTCCTGGTGTCTCATATCAACGGGCCAAAAATACACTTTTCTAAGGGAAAACCCCCACTTTGTTCGGGGTTTTCTGAGGATTACCTAATAAGCGTTATAATTTACCCGCACACACACGCATGTGTACGTACTTTATTGTGACCATGCACGGAAGCGCGCGCGGGCGCGCGCGTACTTTAATGTGACCATGTGCGGGCGTGCGGGCCCGCGGGCGCGCGCGTACTTTAATGTGACCGTGCGCGGGCGCGGGCGCGCGCGTAAGGATTTTAATGACTATTATGTATATTCTGTGCATACTATAGGATAAAACACTAAGGAAATAGGATAAACACTAAGGAAAATCAATTTTAAAGTCAATATAAGCAAGTAATCTTGACTACTTTTACAATTTTTATGTTATTAAAGTAAAAAATGTTTATTTATGCAATTTTTGAAACTTTTATAAAATTCGATATTTTCAGTAAAATGTTCATATTTTTCGGCTTTTTATAGATTTTTATAAAAATACCAAAAAAACGTCATTTTTAGGGTATTTTTGGACATTTTTTAATCGCGTCATTTTAAGTCCAAAAAACGACAATTTTTGGACCTTTTTTGACACTTTTTTGGGGTCTTTTTTTGGAACCCCAAAAAAACGTCAATTTTTGACGATTTTTGACCTTTTTTTGCCCTTTTTATTGATTTTTATGGCACCCCCCAAAAATTCGGTCTTCATTTTTTCGCCAATAAAAAAAACCCCTTGCTATTGCATCTCGAAATTTGCGTTTTCTGCCAAAATCGCGATTTCTAAGGGGGGGACGCAGGAATTCGTCCATTTTGGGCCCTTTTTAGGCCCAAGATGCCCAAGCCTACCACGACTTTAAGGCCCAAAAACAGAAAAAAGCGCAAAATCACTCAAAAATGGTCATTTTTTTGGATATTTTCGAGAATCCAAAAAAATCATCGATTTTTGCCCATTTTGGGGCCTTTTTGGACACTTTTTTGGGACATTTTTTGAGGTCGCATTTTGGTACCCATTTTTTGACCCTTTTTGCGACATTTTTTCGATATTTTTAAGAAATCAAAAAAACGACCATTTTTAGACGATTTTTGGCCTTTTTTGGGATTTTTTAAGAGTTCTATAAAACTACCAAATTTTGACAAATTTTGAGCAATTTTAAAACTTTTTGGGGTTTTAAAAATATAAGCAAATTTTGACAAATTTAGGCTAATTTCTAAGTTTTTTGTAGTTGGCAAAAGAATAGATATTTTTAAAATATTATAACTCACTTTTGATGGTTTCTCTTCCCGAAAAACAAAGTTTTTGCCGTTGAGAAATCAAAACTTGAGCTTCCTTTTGAACGTAAAATCGATAAAAATCTCGTGCGAAACAATATTATTTTAGCTTAAAATAAAAAAAATTATTACATAAATGTATTTAAAATATTTAAAGTATTTAAAATATTTAAATAATATTTACCTATAAAGTAGGCAAATCAAAAACCTTATTATGTTAATACTATAATTATATACTAATATATATATACATACATATATATATATATAAAAAATTAATTATAATTACTATAAGAATACTTAAAAGAAAGCTTAGAAGGCAAAGCTTTAAACATATACCTCAGAGTGTTATCTGAGAAAGTATATGTGTTTATTTGTTTTATAATTATGTCGTAGACATAAATAAAAAAATATAAAGCTAACAACAACGGCAAAATAAAGCTATATAGCACATATTCAGTCAAACTGTGTGCTATACATAGCGTTCCTAAATACTAAGTGCCATTGCAATTCTCGAAGATAAATTGCTTCAATGGGGGAATTATACTTGGCGGCCGTTCCCGCACATGAAAAGTACTTAATTCCCGCAAGTGTTCAAGTAGGACCCACGAAGGTGGGATAGTTGGACGCGCGCTAGGGAGTGGCATTTTAGTAGCGACAGCTGCTTAGTCAGTGAGAGATAAATGCCAATTGACATTATTAGGTTAGTGATGGTACCTAAGAAAATGAATCCTTGGAGTGATGTCAATGCCGAAAGTGGCTGGGTCGAGTAGATCTCCCAGTTTTGGCCGCACGCTTCAACACCCGCAAACGAAATAAATGTACTGCCACGGGAGTGATAAAGGAACGTAGTGACGTGCCGGGTGCTCACGTTGCACGGTGCATTTATGAAGGACGAAAAGCCGAAACAGAAAGGAGAGGCTTCGAGCGATGGTATTTACTCAATCGCCAAACAGGTATGCTTTACCGGAAACAAGGTAAAGTTTCAAAATTCTTTACTGCGTAGTAGTGCAGTTCGAATTTTGTAATCCGGAAATAAAAAATTGAAGAGTAAGCATAACTCTTACTCCGCATTATTTTTATTTTTGGACTACCGCACCAACACCTATGTAAAATCGCACGCCGGTGAGTCCCCAGCAAAGTAAGCCGGCTTACCTGAAAATCGACTATAGTCAAATACCTAGCATTTTTATTTTAAAGGCTAGCATCCCATAAAATGGGTACGTAGAAATCATTAGAGTACTTATTTTTAATGCTAGCATTACATAAAATATGCGATCCAGTAAGAGTGTTGACTATAGAAGGAGATCATATATTCTTTAGGATGTACATATACATCCTTTGAAATATATGTGGCTATATATGTATGTGCACCTTTTTCCACATACGAAAATCCGAGTGAAACGACGTAAAAGCTAGCTTTTACCATATTTAGATCTTGTCTGGCGAAGCCATCTAGGAATTAAGGAATGCAGTATGCATTCCCCTATTCCTAGTGTACCTACAGCTATAGTTTTGGGTGGTAGTGTCACCCAACAATCTTTTCATAGCCTTAAAATATGAAAATATTTTAATTTTCACAGCCATGCCTGAGACCTGTTCTCACCTTTAGGTGCTCTTAGGACCTGGGGGAGTATATGCGTAAGCATACCACGGCTCCCAGCAAGTCGCGTAACTTAGCTGTGGGCTAATTACTTACATATTTAATATGTAAGTAATATAAGCCCCCTTCTAAGTGAAAAAGGCCTATGCGAAGCATTATCCTTTTAGACTGAATGTACCTATATGTATATAGGTCCTATCAGGCTCCGGCTAGTATCTATATGTCAATATAGATATTAAAGCCGGATGTTTTTGTATTGCCCTGAATTTATAGGGAAAAAGGGAATATTTATATACCCTTTTTTTCCCTCAATTCAGCGGCGTTACAAAAACTCTGTAACGAATTAAATAACCGCATGAGTAACTAAATGTAAACTTTACAACTAGTGATCCAAATGATCCATAAAAAT
>PJEL010002188.1_pt1 | contig 18383 bp, 11 predicted proteins | sample 1853271 | NCBI WGS metagenome assembly PJEL01 (sample SAMN08108733, study PRJNA415343) | Invertebrate metagenome, whole genome shotgun sequencing project. | host: Globobulimina | place: Sweden: Gullmar Fjord | collected 2015-08
AAAGATTAGATATTAAGAGTTGTTCTGTTTTGGGTATAACCCCTATTTATAGGCAAGCAAAGCTTTAGTCATTTTATTATTTAATAAAAGGTTAGATGATGAGTTATCACCTCATTATTAACCACACCATTAAATAAGGTAAATAAAATGAACAACACTGACAACACTCAAGAAGTAGAGCAATCATTAACAGCATTAGAGATAGCATCAAGCGTTAATGAAATAGCTCAAGAAAAGAAGCAAGCACCGTTAATGCGTTACTTTACTATCCTTGATGAATCAACAGAGAGCTATGTACTTGGCTATAACTAAGAAAATAGATTGTTACAAGAAATAGTAGCTCAGTGCCTATCCTGCTGGTAATGCTCAAGCCTTAACTGGATAAAATCTTGCTGGTTAATCCCTCGTTCAACAATTGCCTTAAGCTGCTCTGTTTTAGCTGCCAACGGTGAGTTTTTTGAAATAGCGAGGTAGTGCTCGTGGCTATGTTTTGGTTGGTAGTTTATCTTTTTTATTAAATGATTAACCCCCATGGCTTTCAACAGTGGTACCGTACTTTCTTCGTAATGTAGAAATAGATCTATACGTCCATTTACTAACATATCAATATTAGTTTTCAGGTTACTAAAAGGGTATTTTTGCAACTCTATATCTTGCTCAAAAGCAGGAAAATACGATGCTCCCCGTATCACCCCAATAATCTCCCCACGTAAATCACCATCGCTATTTATACTTTCAACATTTTCCTTCAATGAAAAATACCGAAAAGACAGTTTTTCATAGGCAGGTAAAATATAGATAAGTTGCTCAGCTCGCTCTTTGGAGTACTGCAAGCCAACAATAAGATCTAAGTTTCCTTTTTGAACTTCAACAATGCGGCGAGCAAGGGGCATAGCAACAATGTCTATTTCCATACCCAACTGGTCAGCAAAATACTTTAAATAACGACTGTGTAAACCATCTTTGAACTCTTTTGCTACCGCAGCCCTAATGACTATAGGTTCACTAGCAAAAGTTTTATGAGGTAGAAAAGAAGCACTACAAAAAACAAGTAGCACTGTGACTCTAAAGAAAAACATAGACACTCATCAAGGGTTTTTAACTACTATTAATAGTAGTTAAAAACCCTATTTTCGCTAGCTGCGACTAAACTAAAACATGTGCCTATCTAGTTAACAAATTGTCCTGCTAAGGTCTGTTGATATTTTTCATTTTCAATGACTAATTGGCCGTTAACGATTACCTGTTCAACTCCAACAGAGTAATTATTCCACTGGGTAAAATCAGCTTTGGGTGCAAAGCCTTGCTCATCAAAAATAATGATATCCGCTTTAAAACCTTGTTTTAAGATGCCACGATCATCAAGACCAAGAATCTTCGCGGTTTGAGATGAGCTTCGGTTAATAAAAGTCGCTAAATTTAGTAGCTTTTTATCAACAACATAACTTTGATATTTTCTTGGGAAACTCGCATATTTACGAGGATGGCCGTTTGTTCCATCAGAAGATGTCACCACCCAAGGCTGTACCATAAAGTTTTCTACATCCTCTGGTGACATATTAAACGAGGCAACTCTGACATCGCCTTGTTGAACCATCCAGATCGCAGTATCAACTACTGATAATTCTTTTAACTCAGCAACTTGCTTTAGATTTAAACCAACCAAGCTTTTATCTTTAAATTCAGTAATAGCAAGTGATTGTGGGCCACCTCTACGGCGGATATTTTCGGTGATTTCTTGTGCTAGTTTTGCTGCTAAATCGGCTTGATTTAATCGTTGATGAAAGGCTTCTTTTGAATCTGCCATCACCCATTTAGGCATAACGGCGCTGCGTAGCTTAGTACCTGATGCTAACCAAGGGTATTGATCCGCCGAAATAGAAATACCACGCTTTTGCGCTTGTTCTATTTTTGCAATAGCCGCTTTACTCTGCCCCCAAACATCAACGCCTAACGCTTTTATGTGGGCTAAATGTAAATGAATATCAGCCTTATCAACAATATTAATTGCTTCATCAAGTGCTGCGGTAAAACCAATATTAAAAGTACTTTCATCACGTAAATGAGTATCGTAAATACCGCCAAATTGACTGGCAATTTTTGCCAAGGTGATCACTTCGTCAGTATTAGCATAACTTCCGGGAACATAATATAAACCCGTTGATAAACCAATAGCGCCAGACTGCATGGCAGTTGTTAACAAGGTCGACATTTCTTCAAGCTCTGCTGAGGTAGCATAGCGCTCTGCTCTACCCATAACTTGCTCTCGAATACTGCCGTGACCCACTAATAAGGCAACATTAGTGCCGATTCCATTGGCTTTTAATTTATTTACCGTTGCTTGCACATCAACAGGACCACCGCCGTCATTACCGTTTACTACGGTAGTAACACCTTGGGTTAAGTAATTTAAATTATGGTTTTTATCTTTACTTAATAATTCAGCCAAACTGTGTGTGTGGGGATCAATAAATCCCGGACTGACAATCTTTCCTTTGGCATCGATAACCTTTTCCGCTTCAACGTTATATGAACCAGTTGCATACATGCCACAAATCATCTCACCACAAATGGCAAGGTCTACAGATTGAACCTTATTACTGTCACCTGTATAAACACTGCCATTGGTTATCAGTAAATCAACTTTACCTAAACTACTTTGGCTTGCATTGCCTTTAGCTTCAACAGCCAAGGCAGCATTGTTTTGTATTGTTTTTTCCGAAGAGCAGGCTGTAAACAAACTCAAACTCATGGCGGCTAAAATCAGATTCTTATTAAGCATGCTCATAATTTACCCACTATTTATTAAGCTATTCTTTATTATGGTCAGTGTCTGACAGCATATTGGCCATCAACAAATTCGCCGAGTTAAATGCTATTCGCTTTATTTCATTACGGTCAGTATTATCACCCATCTCATAAGTAATGGCATGAACACCAAACTTATCAGAGAAATATTGCTTTGATACACCTAAACCTGGGTTATTGCCCGGCTTTATCTCTACAGTAAAGTTAGGCATCAACTTATCCAGATCTCCTAACCAGTGCCTAACAAAATAAGCATCTTCAACGCCATAGTCTACTGGCATACTATAAAATATATCACGTACGGTTGAATGGAAATCTACGGCAAACTTTATCTTTTGTCCTTGCGCTACCAGTCCTTGTAAATAGTCATTAATTAAGCGCGTTTCTATTTGAGTAAAATCATTCCAATCTCGGTTTAAATCCAAACCATTAGCATTACTGCGCCAATTCCCTGCATGAACACCATCGGGATTAATATTAGGAATAACCAATACATTGTACTTCTCAAGGTAACCTTGACTCATTTCACTGGTTGATAATAGTGTTTCTACAAACGTTAATAATGCTAAGGCGCCAGTAATTTCTGGCGGATGCTGTCTACCTAAAATCACCAACCACTCTTTCGCGTTTTCATTTCTATGCTCTATTTTATAAATAGGGCGACCTTGCGTAGAGTTACCTAAAAGGCTATGAGTAGTTTTGCCGTTTGCTATTAAGCCTTTAGCCCAATCAACATAGTATTGGTTATTAATAATTTCCTGTGCTGCTATCAAAATAGGTTCTGGCGAAGCAGCGATCTTCATAATTAAACGCTCACCCTTAATTTTGTGCTTCTGCAGCTGCCAAGCACCACCATTACGACTAATTTTAGGTGGATACCTATGTACATCACCACGTACTTTCATAGTAATAATAATATCTGTGGCTTGGTCCGCTTGAACCTTAAAAGCGTACCAAGGACTTGAATTAATCGGGGTATTCACCGGGGTCTTTTCTGGAACTAGGGTGATGAGGTATTCATTTTCTGCCACCAATTTACATTCGTCCATACGAGCCGCGGAAAAGTCTGCTGTGATGCGAACCACTCCGCTACTACATGCTTGCGCATTGTCACTTTGTTCTAGCTGGGTTGATGTGCAAGACGCCAACAAAGCACCTGAAAGTAATAATGAGCAAGTAAGCAATAAATTCTTCATAATTTTATCTTAATAACTTAAAGGGAAAGGAAATATGGCCCAGCTAATAACTTCAACAGAATTAATTAGCTGAGCCATATGATTTTTTTCTTTTCTAATACAATTTAATTAATTAGAAAGTTTTACTTAGATTCATGTACATGTAACGACCACGGTTTGAATGGTAATCACCAAAGTAGCCATGCCAGTAATTATCTGCTACTGGAGGCTCTTCATCAGCGATATTTCTAACACCAATTCTTATATATGAACCTTCCAACATACCGTCATCTTCGAATCTATAAGAGCCATAGACATTAACAGTAGTGAAACTATCGATAGGTAAAAACACCTTCTCACCATCAACTTTTATATCTGTGCTGGTATCAATAAACTCACTAACATAATCAACACTAACACCGGCTCCCCAGCCATTTAAGTTCCAGTTAAGAGAACTTTTAGCACGCCACTCTGGGCTACCATCTTGTAAGATTTGGTCACCAACACCTTTAACGGTAACATTCTCAAGGTTAGGGTAAGTTGCTAAATCTTGTTGTGCGGCAAGTACTTTCGCTGAAGTTTCATCGACAGAAACATCATATTTAGCTAAATACGCTGCATTAACATTAAATTGAAAGTCACCAATATCCGTATCAAAATCATATACTATGCCAAAATCAATACCTGACAGTTCCTGTTTTGAAGCATTTTTATATTTGTTTCGTACTTCACTCACAGTACCATCAGCACCACGAATTACCGTAGGTTCACTTGAACCTTGTTGCTGTAAAACATAATCATAAGCAATGACTGTGTCGTAAGGAGTTAAGAAAACAAGGTTCTCTTGTTCAATATTCCATGCGTCTATGGTAAATGTTAATGACTCTGTTGGTTCAAAAATAAGACCAAAAGACGTATTTACACTGTCCTCTGACTCAAGATCTGAATTACCTAAACGGTTATCAATAATGGCATAGCTATCATCAAGTACCGGATCATACTTAGTACTACGGCGTGGCATACTACTATTATCAGCACTTTGCTGTAAGCCTGGTACTTTAAAACCACCGGCATAAGACGCTCGTAAACTTACCCATTCTGTAGGCTTATAGAAAAAAGCTACCTTAGGTTTTAAGGCATCACCCGCATCAGAGAAATTTTCATAACGTGCAGCAAGCTGTACTTCAGCATACTGATCACCACTATCAATCAATGGCAAGATAACTTCTGCATAAGCTGAACCTATATTACGACTAGCACTAGCATCAGACGTTGCACTACTACCGTATAAAGAGCTGTCATTAACTACGCCATAGGCATCAGTAAATGGCCTGCTGCCATCAACATACTGATCACGGTCACTTGAATAGGTTTCACGACGAAACTCAACACCCACTGCAATACCAGCATCACCTGCAGGCATTTCAAATAGCTCACTATTAGTCGCTTTAAAATCAATCGACGCTAAACTAGTTTTCGAATCTACATGAGCATTAACCATAAATTGGTCACTGATTGCAGAGGAAACTAACGGAACATTGCCAATAGTATTTGGGTTGTTAACATCAGCGCCACCAAAGACATTGTAGGCCGTCGCTGCATCAGTACTATTTGCTGCTTTCTCAAAAGCATTTACATCAACACGTGTACTAGTATCGTTAGTTTCTGCTTCACTATAAAAAGCAGCACTTTCCCACTCCCAGTCACCCATATAGCCTTTTAAACCAGCTAAAGCTCTAAAACTAATGTCATCAACTACAACGGTTCTAGGGCCAACATCAACAGGGCGATATTTACGAACAATCGTTTCTTCACCAAAAGGGTTATAAAAAGCATCTGCTGCAACTTTAAATTGGTGTTTGCTACCACCATGATTTTGCTCTGATTGATTTGAAAGTTCTGCTTGGTAATAAATACCTTCGGCAAAAAACTCTAAATCTTGATTAATTTCATGGGTAAAGTGGGTATATAAATTAAGTCTTTTAACATCTGAAGAGAGTGGACGTGTGGTACCACGGTCAAAACGAATATCTCGACCTGTACTACCTTTATCGGCACAAACGCCGTCAACATCAAGTGGTGAATCTACACAACCATCCATAGTATCAGGTTGTAAATGAAACTTACCTAAACTGTCATTACTAAATTCGCCCCAAGGTGTATCTGTACTACGGTTATCTAATTGGGTATCACCAACAAACTCTTCAGGCAAACCTGGGTATTCACGTCTATCATGGCTGGCAGAATAAGGACGTTCCGTTGCCATCATGCCATTTCGATTGTATACGGTAACTGAGCCAACTAAGTTAGAAGCGCCATCGTTAAGCTCTAAGCCACCTAAATAACTAAACGTTGTTTCATTTAGGGGAGTACCTTGAGATTGACCGTATCTGAGACTTACTTTGCTGCCAACATACTCACTATCCAGTGCGTAGTTAACTACACCTGCAATAGCATCGGAGCCATAAATTGCTGCCGCACCATCACGTAAGACTTCTAGAGAACGTAAACCAGAAACAGGTAAAGTATTTGAGTTAACAGTGTTAACAGGCACTTTGTTAGCGCCTTTTTTAGATTGAGTACCGGGGTGGTTTACCATACGGCGACCATTAAGTAGTACTAAGGTATTACCGGCACCCAAACCACGTAAGTTGAATGAGCCAACATCACCACGGGCATCATTTACACCAGAAGAGCCTGTTGTTTCGCCAAAATTAACTGAACCCATTTGCGGGATAGAGCGAAGTAATTCATCACCTGTCATTGCTGCTGTATTTTCAATGTCAGTTGCTGTCATTGCTGTTACGGGTAAGGTACTTACATCCGTTGCACGTTTGATATTACTACCAATAACGGAAATACGTTCAACTTCTTCCTCTTTTACTTCTGATTTCTCTGCAGCAAAGGCAGCTTGAGAGGTTAGTGCTGTTAAGACACATAAACTCAAGTGTGATAATTTTAACTTAAACATTGCTCTATCTTTCATGATATTCACCATTGTAATTTCGCTTGCTTTATAATTAGTCAGACTTAATGTTGGCCTGATCATTTAGTTTCATTTGATTCACATTAACCATGAACTCAAATTACACTTTTAACAATTGACGCTTTATTGCTCGCCCATAACCTGAGGTTATAGACAAATTTTAAATCACAGTAATATATTATTATTTCTACTCATCAATGAATAAATAAATACGCTATTTTGACAGTTATACCAAGGGTATCCGCCATTAATAACTACCAGAAAAATCCTTTTCAAATTATAAAAAATAAAATCGATTAAACGCGTGTAAATTTGGGCAAAAAAATAAATAACTAACCATACTTTAGTTATGACGGTTTACCAAAATACGACAGCATCATGATAAAAGGTTTCAACAATACAGTGTTTTATTCCTATCACATGCTTATAAAAGTGTATAAGTGAAATAAGCATGGAACAAATAAATAAAAAAAATCACTACTTGATATACTGTTTACTCTCACTTATTGTTTTTTCAAACTTACAAGCTAAAGAGTTCATTATTGGCGTAGAAGATGTATCTTATTATCCATTATATGAATTCAAATCAAGCAGAAATACCCATACAAGAGAGCTACTAGATACTTTTGCCGCCTCTAAAGGCTACAAATTCACCTACCTTCCCTTACCAATAAAACGATTTCAGAGCTGGTTAATAGAGGATAAAATTGACTTAAAATATCCTGATAATTCACGTTGGTATGACGATGAAAAAATAACAAGTAAATTTACCTTTAGTAAATCTGCAATCAAACTTGTTGCGGGTACCTCAGTGTTAAAATCATCACTGAAAAAAAACAGCTCAGAATTTAAATCTATTGGAACACTGCTAGGTTTTTACCCAACACATTGGATTGAACAAATACAAAGTGGCCAAGTGGAGTTATATGAAGATGTTTCGACAAAAATTTTAGTTCAACAGCTTGTAGCTGGACATATTGATGGTATAGACATAGAACCAAGTGTTATTCATTATTACCTCGAAGAGCTAGGTAAGCCATCAGACACAAGTCTTATTGATCGAAGGTATAGCTACGATGTTTATGACTTTCATTTTTCAACAATAAAACATCCTGAAATTATTCAAGAATTTAATGAGTTTTTAAGAAAAAACAAACCATTACTTGATCAGCTAAATAAAAAATACAAAATCATGGACTATAAACCTTACTTAAAATAACTTAGCACTTAATAAGTAAGTGCTAAGTTATAAATAGATTAGCTAAGTAATGCCCGTATTTGTCGATTAGCAAAGTACAACTTATCAATATGCACCCTACCCGCCGATTTTAAATCATCAATCACCCTTGATACTCTATTTAGCTCTGAAGCTTTACTTGCTGCCCAAAGCTCAACTGCACTATCAGGCGAGGCTGTTGAATTGCTATTAACGATAGTGACAACAAGTTTTTCACGAAACTCGAGCAAATCAAGTAACAAACTAAAACGCGCTAATCTTGACCAATGATCTTTAGTTTGTACCATTTCGGTTTGCTCTATTAACCATGAAAGGCCTAACAATTTACTCACTTGGCAATAACAAGGCAGTACTGTATTCACCGATAAGTTTAGCTCAAAAGCGGTTTTAACAATGTCACAAAAAACCACACTAGATACTTTCAATTGATGTATTTTATCAACAATCGCTAAACCTTCAGCTTCATTTTCTAGTTGATAAAGTGATTCATCTACCGGTGAAAAAGGTAAAGTAATTTCATCATCATTAAGCTGCTGTAAAGTATTTATCCCTGGAGAATACCTTTTCACTATCGTTTCAATACTGTCATCCGCATTGGCATGGTTAATAAACCAAATAGCCATCAAACGATAAAAACGTTGCACTTCCACCAGTAATTTTATTTGAATTTGTGCCGACACCCTATCTTGCAGAGATTCTATTTGACGCCAAATATCATCCAGCGCAAAAACTTCTTTGGCGATAATAAATGCTTTAACAATTTCGGCTATGGTTGCGCCTGTTTGCTCTCTAACCGCATGAATACCACCGCGATTAAATATTTCATTGGCAACACTGGTAGCGATAATTTGTTTGGCTAGGGGATGGCTAAGAATCGCTTGAGTATGCTCTTGTACTAATGGACTAGGGAAAGCGGACAATAAATATTTTTCAAAGTAGTTATCAGTGATTAATGCTTTTTCTTGTAATAAAGCATTGTGAACATCCATTTTTGAATAAGCCATCAATACCGCTAATTCTGGTCTTGTTAACCCTTGTTGCGCATTATGCCTTGCTTGTAGCTCTTCATCATCAGGCAGGTACTCTAACTCACGATTTAACTCAGCGCTGTTCACTAGGTACTGAGTTAAACGAGTAAAGCTATCAAAGTGGAATTGGCTATTAGCCTCATCAATACTTAACGCTTGTGCTTGATAATAATTATTACGCAATACCATAGCGCCAACTTCGTCAGTCATTGCTTCTAGTAAGGCATCACGCTGTGCTTTGCTCATGGTTTCTTGATCAACCAAACCGTTCAGCAAAATTTTAATATTTACTTCATTATCTGAGCAATTAACACCAGCAGAGTTATCAACCGCATCAGTATTTATTTTACCACCACCTTTAGAGAATTCGATTCTGGCTAACTGAGTACAGCCCAAATTTCCGCCTTCACCAATAACTTTGCACTGTAATTCATTACCATTAACACGTAGGGCATCATTACTTTTATCACCAACCTCGGTATTAATTTCATTACTAGCTTTAACATAAGTGCCAATACCACCAAACCAAAGTAAATCGGCAGTCGATTTTAATATACAACGTATCAATTCATCTGGAGATAGCTTGGTAATTTTGTCATCGATATTTAGCAACTGCTTTATTTCAGCGGTTAATTCGATATGTTTCACGCTTCGACTAAAGACACCACCACCGCTAGAGATTAACGTTTTGTTGTAATCTTGCCATGACGAACGTTCGAGGTGATACAGTCTGCTGCGCTCATCATAACTTAACGGCGCATTGGGATTTGGATCGATAAAGATATCACGATGGTCAAAGGCAGCAACTAACTTAATCGCCTTAGACGATAACATGCCATTACCAAAAACATCGCCTGACATGTCGCCAATACCAATAGCGCTAATTTCATCTTTTTGTACATCAATGCCCATCTCTCTAAAGTGTCGTTGCACAGAAACCCAAGCACCTTTAGCAGTTATTCCCATTTTTTTATGGTCATAACCAACACTGCCACCAGAGGCGAAAGCATCACCGAGCCAAAAGCCATAATCATCAGCTAAACCATTGGCAATATCTGAGAAGGTCGCTGTGCCTTTATCTGCGGCAACCACTAAGTAGCTATCATCACCATCAAAACAAATAATGTCTTTTGGTTTAACAATGCCCTCTGGGGTATTGTTATCGGTAAGGTCTAATAACGCAGAGATAAAAATTTTATAACAAGTAATGCCTTCTGCAGTAATAACTTCACGTGAAGCATTAAAGGGTAATTGCTTGGGTACAAAACCGCCTTTTGCACCTTGAGGCACAATAACCACATTTTTAACCTGCTGCGCTTTTACCAAGCCGAGTACTTCAGTTCGAAAATCTTCTCGTCTATCAGACCAACGTAAACCACCGCGAGAAACCAAACCAAAACGTAGATGCACACCTTCCACACGAGGAGAATAAACAAAGGTTTCAACAAAAGGTCTAGGCTGAGGCGCATCATCAATTTCACCACTGCGAATTTTAAATGAGCAATAGCTTTTTGGCTCACCTGTAACTGACAATTGATAGAAATTTGTTCTCACCGTGGCAGAAATTGCGGCAATGAAGTTGCGAAGAATTCTGTCATGATCAATTTTCTCAACCATAGCTAATGCTTGTAACAGTTCGGTTTTTATTTCATCTGTTGTTACCTTTCGTTCGCTAATATCTTTCTCTGTTAAAGCAAAACGTGACTCAAATAAATCAATCAAGCCATGAACAATTTCTGGATAGTTAATCAAGGCCTGTTGGAAGTACTCTTCTGAGTAACCCAGCCCTAGTTGACGTAAATACTTGCCGTAAGCACGAATAATAACAATTTGTCTGATGTTTATATTGGCCGACAAAAGCAGCTTGTTATAACCATCATTTTCAATGTTACCCAGCCAAACTTGTGATAGTGCTTGTTCAAGGTTAGCTTTAGTTGCTTCTATATCTAATTCACTATCAGGGTATTCTAGGGTATAGCTGTACAGGTTATTTACCGAACCAGCTTGGCCAGCCATGGTTACCTTAAAGCTAAACTCGTCTAAAGGTCTAAAATCAAAGTTTTCTAAAATAGGAATAGAATCACTTAAGGCAATGCCTTGCTCTAAGGTATAAATATTTAGCACTAGAATATTTTTAAGCCCCTGAGAAGGACGAACTATTTGAAACTGAAGTGGATTGTTAACATCAAGTTTTTCTAAGTTAGTAATAGCACTTATCGCTTGTTTAGCTGAGAACTGCTCTCGATAACTCTTAGAAAAGCCATTTTCATATGTTTTAATTAACTGAGTAGCCTGTTCCCCACCCCATAATTGAGATATCAACTTGTGTAAGCTTTCCGTCCAACTTTGAGTTTTAGCTTCAATGAGCGAAATTAACTCATTAGTATTGATGCCACTTGGTAACTGCTCAGCTTTTTCAACAATAAAGTGCCACTGGGCAAGATAACTATCATTAAGCATAGAGCGACGAGATAAGATATTGCCTTGATAAGCTTTTGATAACTCTTGCTCAATTTCATCACGTAGATCAGTACAAAAGGCATCTTTTGATACAAATACCAGCACTGATACTTGTTTGTTAGAATCACTCTCTCTGATAAAAGTACCAGGCTTACTTCTAACATTAAGATTATGAATACCTTTGGCAAGAGTAAGTAGCTGTTCAACACTGCTTTCGTATAACTCTCTTTTAGGCAAGGAAGCTAGTATATGAACAAAATTTCGATAGTCATGGCTGTCTTGCTTAACCCCAAGGTTTTGCAATACCAACTCAAGTTTATGACTTAAAAAAGGAATCTTTTTAGGGTTTAGATTATTAGCCACTTGCGTAAACAAACCAATAAACTGATGAATAGCGATAACTTCACCATCAGCAGAGAACTCTTTCACATTCACTAAATCTAAATAATCATTGCGGTGGATTGTCGATTTTACGTTTGATTTACTCACCATCAGCGATGAACCTGAAGAAATAAAAGTGCTGAATTCGGTATTACTCGGCTTCAACTCTTCACTATTTTCTATCGCTGCACTAATACCTTCAATGCCACTTTCAACATTATTTTTACTATCTCGCTCAATCATATCATTGCGAAAAACGCCATAATTATATTGACCTAATTGATAGTCATTTTGTGCAGATACAGCAAAAGAGCAGTATCCCAAAAAAACAAAATTATCATGGCAAAGCCAGGATAAAAAAGATTTAGTCTCTCCAATATTAGCTAAGGGGTTGTGATAATGATTAACATTTTGGCTTTTAGCTGTCATCAATGGCCAGTCCGTGGTCACCTTAGTAATTTGAGAGAGTAATCCTTGTATTTTCTCCATCAGAGTACCAATAGCAAGTGCATCTAATTGATTAGCCAACTCAATATATAATACTGACTCATCGCCCAGCTGATTTGACTCTGCCTGAAAATTATTGATTTGTGCGCGATTAATCACAGGGTGTAAAAACAGGTTAATTTTATAACCTTGTGCTATTAAGAGCTCTGAGATTGAATCAACAAGAAAGGCTTTATCATCACTAATAATATGCAACACTGAAGCGTCAGCTAAAATACCTTGCTGCGCTCTATTTTCTATAACAACTTTATTTTCATTAGCTGAGCGACGTGAAAAAGATTGCCATAAAGACTGTGCCATTTGATAACGCTGAACAATTGATAATATTTGCATATCATCGCTGTGTAGGCGGAGAAATAATTGTGAAGAAAAACGCTCAAAAGCCATCAGGTCTTCTTTGGCGTAGTTTTCATTTATATAACAGCTTAACTCTACATTGGTAGCAATATTCACAATAATTTACCTTCATCTATTTTAATAAGCTCCTCTGAAATACGTTATGACAAAAGAAGCTTCGTTATAAACAAAAGCCTAGCTAGTAGAGCTTTTACAGGCAAATTCATTTAATTGACAAAGGTATAACCTAACGTTGTAGCTAATTATCTAAGATAAAATATCATCACCTACTGCCCCACAGCCAATAAAACCACAACGCATAACCCTAAGTTATTACCCCCCTAACATTAGCTATTATCCATTTGAATCTAGCTGCACTATCTTAAAGTTATCTAATAAGTACCGCCCTATGTCATCAGTGACATTGCTGCAGTCATCAACAAAAGAAATATACCAATATGAGCAGAAAACAAAATATTATTGCCAGTGCCATTAAAGCAAATATCATTGATCAAGAGTTAACTGCCATTGGCGTGATGGACTTAGATGCACTGAAGAAAACTGTTGATGATGTCTACCAAGCTTTCCCAAGCAATTTTTTCCATACTTTTGCAGTAAAGGCGAATGCCTTAGTGAAAGTATTAGCATCACTTCGTGAGTATGGCATGGGTGCAGAAGTTGCCAGTCCGGGTGAATTACTCATTGCTCGTACTGCTGGTTATAACACTGAAGATATTATTTTTGACTCCCCTGCCAAGACATTACAAGATTTACGTACTTGTATAGAAAATGGTATTTCAATTAATATTGATAACCTACAAGAATTAGCACGTGTTGATCGCTTAGTGCGAGATTTCCCCAATACTAAATCGGTTATTGGCTTCCGAGTTAATCCACAAATTGGCGCAGGTAAAATAGGCTCTACCAGTACAGCGACTGCAACTTCAAAGTTTGGCTACGCCTTAGCTGATGGTGACAATCGTCAGCGATTAATTGAAATTTATCAAGCCCGTCCTTGGCTTAAAAGCATTCATACTCATACGGGTTCACAAGGTTGTGAACTAACGCTGATGGCAAGTGGTATTAAAATTATTACTGATCTTGCCGAAGAGATTAATGAATTTATCGGCAACCAGCAAGTCACTCGATTAGATATTGGTGGTGGTTTACCGGTTAACTTTAGCTCTGATGAAATCAAGCCAAGCTTTAAAGATTATGCCGAGCTATTAGAAGCCGAAGTACCTTTACTCTTTACCGATAAATATCAAGTAAAAACCGAATTTGGTCGTGCTATTGTCGCTAAAAACGGCGTTATCATTACCCGAGTGGAGTACACTAAAAACTCTGGTGGTCGCCATATCGCCACCACCCATGCCGGTGCACAAATACTTACCCGTACCGCTTTCTTACCTAAATCATGGCCTATTCGTGTTACTGGTTATACAGCCCGTGGCGAAGAAAGAACTGAACAAAATTCAGAGGTAGTAACAACTGATGTTGCTGGCCCTTGCTGTTTTTCTGGCGATTTAATTTGCGTTAATCAACAACTGCCAAAACTCGACGTTAATGATTATGTCATGGTGCATGATACCGGTGGTTACTACTTCACCAATCATTTTGATTACAATAGCTTACCAAGAGTAGCTATCTATACCATTAGTGGTGCTGATGATAATTTAACCATTGAATGTATACGCGCAGGGGAATCCTTAGAAGATGTACTAAACAAGATGTAATTCTACTTATCAACAATAATAGCTATGCCATGTAGAACAAATAAGATATAAACGCCCAACTAAAAAAATCAATCAGGTCGGCCTTGCTATAAATTACAGCAAAATCGAGGCTACTTGATTGAACTTATAACAATAGAGTGAGCATATTCATGGAAATAAATGTCGGTGTATTAGAAACGCTCGTAGTAGCGTTAATTATCCTTTTCTCGGGATATTTCTGTAATAGCAAAGTTGCTTTTTTACGTAATAATAATATACCAGAGCCCGTTGTTGGTGGCCTTCTATTTTCAATCTTAGCAGCGATTGCTCATAGCTTTTTTGACTTTCACTTTCACTTTGATATGAGTTTCAAAAACCCACTAATGACGGTGTTTTTTACCACGGTAGGTTTAGGTGCCAGTTATTCGCTACTACTTAAAGGTGGCCCTAAAGTCATTTTGTTTCTCGGTCTCGCGACTGTGTATTTATTAGTACAAAATGCTATTGGAGTTTCCTTGGCAATTGGCTCTGGCATGGACCCATTAATGGGTTTAATTGGTGGTTCGGTTACTTTATCTGGTGGTCATGGCAATGGTGCAACTTACGCAGATTTATTTATAGCTGAATATGGTATGTCTTCTGGTGTCTTTGAACTAGCGATGGCAGCCGCCACTATGGGTTTAGTTTTAGGTGGTTTAGTTGGTGGTCCGGTAAGTAAAAGGCTTATTAGTCGCTACGATTTAAAAGCAGATGAGTTTCATGAAGAGCTTGATGATACCGTAACCTTCAACCCTGAAGATCATGATTTAGTTACCCCGAAAAAGATGATGGAAACCCTATTTGTTATTTTGTCATGCATGGTTGTTGGACATGTGGTTTACCTTCAATTAAAAGCTGCTGACATTGTGCTACCTGCCTTTTTATTACCACTTTTATTTGGTGTATTAGCCACTAACTTATGTGAGTTCTCAAAACGCTATACCATAAGTCGTGCATGTATCGATTTATGGGGCACCATGGCGCTGTCTATATTCTTAGCCTTAGCGCTAATGTCATTAAAGGTTTGGGAACTCGCCAACCTAGCGGGACCTATGGTTGTTATCATCCTTGTTCAAACCGTAATGTTAATGATGTTTGCTTACTTTATTACCTTTAGAGTTATGGGAAAAAACTATAATGCTGCCATTATTGCCGGTGGTCATTGTGGTTTTGGCTTAGGGGCAACACCTACAGCGGTAGCCAATATGGAGTCACTAGTGGCCCGTCATGGTCCATCACCGCAAGCTTTTTTGGTGGTACCTTTAGTTGGTGCTTTCTTCATTGATATTACCAATGCTCTGGTTATCCAGCTGTATTTAAGCCTGCCTTTTGTTGCTAGCTAAAACTAATCACTAAGTATTTTTCACTGAGCCTCTTCTGTTAAAGAAAAGCTCAGTGATTATTACTGAGCAAGTAATTGTACAAAGATATAACAATAAAAAAGCTTAGCGCCTTTATTAATTCAGTTCCATCCTATAACCTTAGGTTATAACCTAGATATTTAGTGTTGTAATACCGCAGTTTAGCGTGCACAGATTTTCTAATTTATTAGCTTGTGATAACAGAGGATGCAAAATGCGTTTAAGACATATTGAAATTTTTCACGCCATTTATACTACTGGTTCAATAACTAATGCCGCAAAAATACTACATGTGTCGCAGCCCTCAGTTAGTAAGGTATTATCTCATGCTGAGATGCAGTTAGGTTTTGACTTATTTAAACGTGTCAAAGGCCGGTTGATTCCTACCGATGAAGCAGAAATGCTTTTTGATGAAGTTGACAAAATTTATCAACAAATGCGCTCTATAAAAAATACCGCTGACAATATTAATAAGTCAGAATACGGTCAAATAAGTATTGGCGGCACCCCTGCTTTAGGCTTTGATGTCATTCCCAGTGCCATAGCGAAATATCATAAGGTACACCAGCAAGTTAACTTTAATGTGCAAACGGTGCATAACGAAGCGGTAATGCAAAGTTTATTAGAGCATAAGTGTGATTTAGCAATATTATTTGAACCCAATAATATGCCCGGAGTTTCTTCCATTGAGCTAGCACAATCAGAATTAGTGATTGTTTACCCCAAAGAAAATTTTCCCGATTGCCCTGACAAGCTAACACTTAGCCAACTGAAAGAGTTTGAGTACATAGATATTAGCCACAGTGGTCCATTAGGCGATCTTTTGTGGACTAGAATGTTGAAAGATAACATCAAATTACAGTCGTTGATTAAAGTACAAACCTACTTTATTGCCGCAAGATTAGTTGCCCAAGGTGCTGGGGTTTGTGTGGTAGATCGCTTTACCGCACAAGGAAATCTTGCAGATAATATTGCAATCGCTTCTTTTGATCCTCCGTTGAGTTTTACCGTAAGTGCACTCTTCCTTGAAAACAAAGGTCTATCTAAAGTCACTGAAGAGTTTCTACCCTACTTAAAAGCAGAGTTTTAAACAGCTAACCAAGTATCAGTAAACAGAGCTTTGTACTGAAGAAATGGCTGTTTCGGCTTTACCTATTGATACCTTTACCCTATTTCTGCCTGAGTTTTTTGCTTGGTAAAGCGATTGGTCCGCCAATTCATAGGCTGCTTCTACGGTAATATCTTGACTAGCATCAATCAATAATAAACCTGCAGATATCGTGATTTGTTTTTCTATTGCACAATACTGATCCAAACTTTCTACAGCCACTCGAATATCTTCTATTAACTTGAATGCTCTTGTTTCATCTTTTGCTTGATATAACAGTGCAAACTCTTCTCCTCCCAAGCGGAAAACAGCATCATTACCTCGCTTCATTTGTACTTTCAATAAATTAGCTAAAGCGACTAAAGCTACATCTCCTGCAGGATGACCAAAAGTATCGTTATAATTTTTAAAGTGGTCTATATCTATGATTACCAGTGCTAATAATTCATGACTACGATTCGCTACACTTATTTGCTGTGGTAGTACTTCATCAAAGTGACGACGATTAAATAAACCAGTTAATGCATCCGTTTTTGTTAGCTGCTCTAACAGGCTTTTGGCAGTAATTAATTTTTCAAAGGTTCTTGAAATCAACATTTCTGCAAGATAGGCAAAAAATAAAGTAAAACTAGAAACCATAACAAACCTGACAAATTCCATCATGCTAACGGTTACATTGGTAAAATAAAAAAGCAGAGAACACAATGCGGTTAAAAAAATTAAGGAGATCCATAAACCTTGTTTATGCCCATAAAATGATATCACTAGGTACATATAGAGAAACGACCAAATGGGAGTATATTCTTGACCTTTATTGAAATAAACCACCAACAAGACACCCAAAGCCATAAAGTGTAAAACAAAGTGGGCATCATATTTATGATATTTACAGGGTAAAAAACGCACTGAAATTAGCGTTAGCAGCATGACAAGGTTAACGTAAAAAATTGGTTTGTTACTATAAATAAAATTACCAATCATCAACATAAATAGAATAGCTAGTGATAATAAAATGATAAACCTACCAGTAACTTCTTTCCTGTAAGAGTTACTTTCAATATCTTTATCTAATCGTAAATAAGTTGTAACCCATTTTTTCATTTTCAGCTTCCTAAAGTCCAAACTTTCCTTTTAAACCTTGAACAGTCTAGCATAGAAAGAAACCACCCATAATAATAGAAATACACTAACCTGTAATACAAGATATAGCGTTAAAAAATGGCCTGCTTAGTTGTTTTTTAT
>PJEL010002190.1_pt1 | contig 18371 bp, 24 predicted proteins | sample 1853271 | NCBI WGS metagenome assembly PJEL01 (sample SAMN08108733, study PRJNA415343) | Invertebrate metagenome, whole genome shotgun sequencing project. | host: Globobulimina | place: Sweden: Gullmar Fjord | collected 2015-08
TGTTTATTTTCCAAATATTTTATCCGCATTTGTTGAAACCGCAACTAGCGCACTTTAGACATCCTTCTTCATATCTAAGTCCATTCCCACACTTATCACATGTTAACTTAGATTTCTCTCCATTTATGTAATTCCTTAGTGCTTTTGCTGTTACTCTGTCAAATGCAGATATAGTAGCATATGATTCGATTTGATCTACAATGTGTACGGGGCTGATACCGTGTCGAAGCATTGTAGAGAAGTTCCTAGTTTGCTTTCTTTCGTCTTCTTCCAATCGTGAAACTATGTCTTCAATCGTATACTCCTTCTCTCCGTGGGTGCCTTTCAATTTGTAAAGTCCCTTTTTCACTTTAGTAATCGTTCCTTTTTCGATCTTCTTACAGAATTCAAAGTTCTCAAGCTGATTGATAACAAAGATTTCGTAAGGTTTATCGCCTAATTTACCTACTAATACTGTGAAAGGTTCTCCACCTCTTGATATATGATAAATATCACAATCCAAAGTCTTTGGTCTCTTTGGAGAATCATGGTAGATGATTGCTCCATCGTCGCCACTAACCATTACTCCAGTGCGTGATCCATCCCTATAGATAGTGATGCCCTTGCATCCACTTTCATATGCTGTTTTATAGATCATTTCTACTGTCTCAATGTCAGTTTCTTTGGGAATATTAACGGTCACAGAAATTGAATGGTCTATCCATTTTTGCAACTTTCCTTGCATTCGTACCTTTTCTACCCAATCTACATCGTTTGAACAAGCGTTGTAATAGGGAGATAATTCCACAATTTTTTCAAGGTCTTCCACTGATGCGTTCTCGAGTGCCTCTATTGCCAGTTCGGGGCAATGAGAACATTGAGATTCAATAATATACCACTCCACAAATTTGTGATGAAATACATTATATTCCTCCCACATATCACCTTTATCGTCTGTGAAAACAGCTAAATCTGGGTCATTTACCTTTCGTCTCCTCTTATAAATAGGAAGGAATACAGGCTCAATTCCAGAAGTAGTTTGCGTTAAAATAGATACTGTGCCAGTCGGTGCAATAGTTAGACTACTGATATTTCTGCGACCGTATTTGTAATAGCTATCAAGTAAGGCTATATCTTCAATATCATATACTGGCTTCTCTGAATCTTTAGAGAATGACTTCAGTATACGTGTTATATAAGGGTTATTTTGTTCTTTTTCTTTATCCCAGATTGGGAATGAACTGCGTTCTTGTGCAAGTATAACTGATGATGTGAAAGATGCTCTTGCTAGTGCTTGAATGACATTCTCTGCAAAGTCAGTAGCTTCTTTGGTTCCATAAGTAAGTCCCATTGCTGCTAACATGTCCCCCATAGCTGTGATACCAAGTCCTGTTCTACGACCTTCTACAGCCTTCTTTCTTATCTTGGTCCACATCTGTAATTCAACAACTTTCAGGTCTTCTGGATCGAATTCTTTTTCAATTTTGTCTATGATTTGATCAATCTTTTCAATTTCAAGATCTACTAAATCATCCATTATTCGCTGAAACTTAATAACGTGTTCAATGAACAAATCAGCGTCAAATTCAGCTTTAGAAGTAAACTTATACTTCACATAGCTAAACAAATTAATAGCCATTAAACGGCATGAATCATAAGGGCAAAGAGGTATTTCTCCACATGGATTAGTGGATGTTTCTACCCATTCTACTCCATATCCATTTGCTACAGATTCTCTTAAAATCGTATCCCAGAATAATACTCCTGGCTCTGCAGATTTCCATGCATTCTTAATGATTAAGTTCCATACTTCTTTTGCATCAAAGTCTTCACTAGTCCAACCTTTTTCATTCTCAAAATATACTTCATAGGTAGAACCTGCTGTAACTGCATCCATGAACTCATCTGTGATCATAATTGATACATTGGCTCCAGTTATTTTATTTTTGTCTGTTTTAGCTTCAATGAAATCAATGATATCTGGATGATCTACTCTGCAGCTTAACATCAATGCTCCTCTACGTCCATCTTGCGCTACTTCACGTGTAGCATTTGAATATCGCTCTGAGAATAACACTATCCCACTCGATTTCTTACTAACTGAACTAGTTGGGATATTCTTAGGACGAAGTGAATCAATTGATAAACCTACACCACCTCTGCGTTTCATAATTGCAACCATTTGTTGCTCAGTCTTGAAAATACCTGAGTAACTATCATATGGACTGTCTACTACAAAGCAATTAGATAGTGATGTAATTAAATAATCATTACCTATACCTGCCATCGGGGATCCCTGTGGAATCAAATACTTGAAATCATCAAGTAATCCAAAGATCTCGTCTTCTTTTAATGGATTTTTATATTTGGACTCTATTCTCGCGAACTCTTTAGCGAGTCTTTTGTGCATGTCCCAAGGGGTTTTCTCATATAAATTACCCTGATTGTCTTTTAAACAATACTTATCAATCCAAATAGTGGTTGCTAAGTGGTCACTATTAAAATAATCTAATGTATGTTGATATACTTCTTCGTATTTATACATATGTTTTAATCTCTTTTTCTGCCAATTTCAACGTTTCAAACTTCTCAATAAACTCACTATCTTCCACCTCATTAATGTACCTGTATATCACCCAAGTATCGTCTTCAACATCAATGTAATAGGTGTTATTCGCTAAATTAAAAGCATCTCTCAACTGTAAGCCATCTGTGTTTTCATATGTTAGACACCATTTACTGTGGCTAAAGATGCACTCTTTCATTAGTCTATCGTAATCGTGGATTGTAAAAGCCATTATTCTTCTTTTTTAGATTCAACGTCTGCTTTAATAGCAATTTGAATGATTGGATTTGATACATTATCATAGATGATATCGATGTATCCATTGACATATTCTTACCAATTTTTCTCTTAATTTCCTTTAAAATCGTGACATATCTCTCTTCTGTGATGAAGACTTGGAGTGCTTGATACTTCTCTCCTTTTGACATTCTCACTTTTTGGGCTACCAAATGCTCTCCTACATCGGAGGCTGACGGCATCATTACTGCTATTTCAGGAAATTTGTCTACTCTTAAATTGGTTCCGTAGACAGGAACATAATATTTTATATTAGCCATGTATTTTTGATTTTGATGGTATAAAAATAAACTTAATATTCCAAATTATTGTGCCTAGTTATACTTATTTAGAATGATTCTAAGTTTGGGAAGCCTGTAAATCACGCGCTTGAGTGAATCTTTCTTTCTCAAATAAATCTGAAATCATATCTGCATCACTAAGATCCGTCTCGATTTCATCTTCTGAAAACTTAGAGTAATCAGCAAACCCATCAGCGATTTCATTCTCATGAACTCCACTATGACCTTTAACGTGAATCAATTGAACACTGCCATTTCCGTCTTTAAAAGCGTTGAGTTCAATTACCATCTCCTCCCATAAGTCTCTGTTAGGACGCACATTCCCATTTGCATCGAAATAACGATCTTCACGCCATCTCCACAACCATTTCTCCATAATTGGCTTAACGCAATATTGACTATCTGAGTATATAGTGATCTGTGAATCTTTCTTCTTAATAGCTTTCAAAGCCATTAGAATTGCATGTAATTCAGCTCTACCTGTTCTTGTATTTCTTAATCCTTTTGATAGGATGTGCTGTTTGCCGTCATACTTAATCACGCATGCACAGCCGCCTCTACCTGTTTTCCAGTTGGCACTGCCATCTGTCCAAATTTTGATTTTCAGCATATATGTATTTTTACTATTAATACTATTCTTTTACTATATTTATATATAAGAAGAAGATATTACGAAGTAATATTCCTATACTCTTTCCTTTACTTATTCCTATACTAAATCCTATACTATTCTCCCACTATAGAAGCATGCCTAAATCGTCTAGCATAGCATGCCTAAATCGTCTAGCATAGCATGACCTATACTACTTGAGAAGTTTGATATCTCTTTTCGTGCAGATAACGTCATCTATAACAGTTTTACGAAATATACATTCGATATACCCTAATCGAGTTAATTTCGTTATAATTCTACTAATATTGGCTGGTTTAACGCCTATCAAGTCTGCTAAATATCTATTACTTGGATTGCAATTAGGTTGTAATTGGGAGAGCTTTGCTAAGATAACTTTATCGGTCATAGAGAGGTCCGTCCGTTTCAAGGTCTTCTCCTTGATCCATATTCCATCTTCTTTCTTCTTCATACGTTATGTATTTTTAATTTGTGACTACTATAATTCGCTAAATATCCGCTTTTTATTTCATTTTACTAATACCCCGAACCTTATTTTTATTTAGTCTAAATAAGAATAAGGAATTGATGATTCCCTTCGATTTAACATGGTAGACACAGCGATTCGGTATATCTTATCCAAAATCATATTATCGTTGAAAATAACACGTTTAAATTAATAATTTGAATGGGTTTTCACGCTCAGTTTAACTAGCTAATGACAGCTGCTTCCCGTATTTAAGTATTTCGTTACCCAATAACTCTTGTTTAGCCCTCCTAATATTTATCATACAGTTAGTTAGGAGCATTTTGTGCACCCTATCTACAGTTGATTTATGTATATCTTTACTGTTAATATGCTTTCTAAGCGCATATACATAGCGATTTTTGCCCTTAATTACATTATTAGGAGACAGAAATCGCACTAAATCTTTAGGAACATTTAGACTGACTCTAATGAGCATTCCCACTGTTGTAAATTGAATTGAAGTGTTGAGGTGCCAGTTTTCTCCTTTCACTTTTACGGTACTCTCCACTACATCAGATTTTGATAAAACATATAGCAATATTTATATGGGAATAATTCATGACCCACTGCTACATCTCGTATCTTGTCTGCTTTAATAGTGATGTTGTACACTTCATTATTTACTTTTTCAATCTCTAATTCATAGTCACAATGAGACCTATTAAAGGTGCCACTATAAGTGATAATTTCCACTTTGCGACCCTTTTTATCTGTGTATGATTCAACCTTTTTCTCTGCATCTATTGAATGCCATTGAGTTTGACCGAAGAAATACACACTTAAACTGTCTTCATTAACGACTATACTACCACCAGCTTTGGATATTCCGTTGAGTTTGTATTTGAAATCCCAATTGTCTTTGTGGTGGATTGGAGTTTCATACATGAATGAATGATACACTAGGAAATCATATGTTTCCCCGAATGACTGCAGTCCTATTATGATTAATAGGACTAATAATGTTAATTTTTTCATAATGAATTTTATTAGTTAATACTACTGCGAAAAACCCGCAACTCGAAAGTTTAACGGGCTTTTTACCGAATATAATGGATTAGATGGTCTTCATAATTGTTGTTACTTGCATCTTATCTAAATCATGTAATCCTGATAATGAGTACATAACGTGGTCTTCACCTGCATCTAAATTATGTACTTTGATACTTACTTGTCTACCTTCTTTTTTCAACCAGTAGTAATCCTTCATACCACCACCCATACGACGACCATATGATTCATATTCTTGTTTATGAACTATTTCTAAGCTACTAAAAGTTGCTTTTAAATGATCAAGAGTAGCAGTGATTTTATCAGCTTTACGTGCAACCTCTTGTTTTCGTGCTTTTTCACTTTCAATTTTCTCTTCAACTAATTCAATGAACTTACTAACCAATGTATCAGCTTTCTTGTAATTACGGCACTTATATCCAGTTAATTGACCATCCATTTGATATCTCCAATCTTCTGTGTGACGTCTATAGTTAGCTACATTACGATAATCAATAACAATATCATAACCTTTGTAAGTCAACTTAATAGTTGGGTTGTTGCGACCTGTTCCTGAAAGATATGCTTCAACGTACTCTTCACGAGTTGGTCGGGTTACAGTTAAATTATCTTGTGGAGTTGGAATAAAGTTGTGGATCCAACATGCATCATAGGCTTCATTAGCTTTAATAGTTTTCAACTCAGTCATAACACTGGTTTTTTCAGCTAAAATACGCTTGTATTCATCGTCAATAGATGAGAAGTCAATCTTTATACCAACAGCTTTTAAATCAGCGAAATTCTCCGAGTTTCTAGTTGGTTTTCCTTTTGTAACCTGATAAGAGATAGTTTTAACTAATTGGTCTACTTTTACTTCAATTGTAGCTGCGAAGTCACTTGTGAATTCACTGTCTGTACCTTTTACAAATGTGATTTCTGATGTTTTTGTTGCGATGTAATTCTTCATGATGTGTTTTGTTTAATTAATATGATGTTTAAAATTGTTTTTCAAGATATTCAATAGCTTCTTTTTTAGTCCAACCTAAGCAGTATTCACCAACATTGTCCCAATAGTTATCATTTTTAACTTTTTGGTACCAAGCAGTATCACCAGGATTCATTCCTTCTTGTCTTTGGATGAAAAAGTCCATTCCAGCTATAACTACTAAGTATACTGGGTATTCCATGTCTGGTCTGTCGTAAATTGTTGCTTTTGTGGTCATTTCTTGATGTTTTAATTTGATATAAAGATATAAAAGTTATAGGTCCCATGCAACAAAAAAAAGAGAAATCTTTCGATTTCTCTCTTTTATTTGCTTATTTAGAATGATTCTACTTCTTATCTTTCTTCGCTTTTTCAAGCTCAGGTTGGATATAACGCTTGTCAACACGGTCTACTACTGAGTAATAAGTGTCAAGTTCTTTTGCAATTGCATACTTAGACTTATCACCTTTTTTAAGCATTGTATAGATAGTCATTGACTTTGAATCAGGATTAGGAAGAGTTTTAGGAGCTTTTGGCTCTTTTTTAGCAGCTTCTTTCTTTTCAGTTTTTGGCTTCTCTTCTTTTTTGGTCTCTTTTTTCACTTCTTTCTTAGTTTCTGCAGGCTTTTCAGCTGGAGTTTCTTTTGCGATATCAGCTTTTGCAGCTTCTTCTGCAGCAACTTCTTCACCTACTTTAGTAGTAGTTTCACGAAGTTTTTGAACGTCTTCTTCTGCAACAGCTTTGTCAACGTTAGATCTTAATTCGATCTCTTTTTTGATTTGGTCTACTAATTCGTCTTTTTTGAATTTAGATACATTTTTGATTTTTAACTGAGAAGCGATTGTTCTAACTTCAATTGAATTTAAACCGTCTACGTCTTTTACTGTTTTGATGTCTTTTAATTGTTTTGTTTTCATGATGTTTTTTGTTTTGATAAATAATTCGTTTTAATTATGATGTAAAGATATACTTTTTATATGTGCGGGCAACCAAAAAAGGGAAAAAGTTTCCCTTTTCCCTTTATTTTTATTTAGACTAAATTAAAATAAGACTCAGTTCTCAGTCATATCGTGGTTTAGTTCTTCTTTCCTGTTGTTAATTGTTTTGCCATAGCAGCTCCTATCAAAGCTTCGATTGGAGTTCCACCTTTATCATCTCCACCTATAATCATAGTAGATGGGAATTTAAGTTTAGCTATTTCTGCAGCTACACCTATAGATGTTTTATAATTCCACTCAGCACGCTCTTGAGGCGTTAATCCAGCTTGAACTAACTTTGCATTCTCGTAATAAGTAGCATCAGCAGCAACTTTCTTCTTTTGAGATAGTAATCTTTCAGTCTCTAATTGAATTTGTGCTAATTCCTTATTAGTGGCTTCTTCTTTTAGCTTAGTTTCAATTGCAATCAGCTTTTTAACTTGTTCCTTCTCTTGAGCAACACGTTCTGCAGATTTATCTCTTTCTCCTTCTGCAAGAATACGAGCCTGTGCGTCTTTAGCAGTCTTAACTTTTTGTTGTTCTAACTGACGTTTAGCAGATTCATCACGTTGCTTTTCAAGTCTTGTTTTAAAAGCAGCTTCTAAGTCGATTTCATCTACTATAACTTGAGATACGATAATGTTGTTTTCAGATAATTCATGTGGAATACGTACAGGAACACCGTTCTTTTCAACTTTTATTACTTCATATCTTGTGTTGATTTGAGCAATTTCACGTTGTTTTTTGTTCTGTTGAATCTCACTATAGACTGTATCTTTATGTTCAAATTTTTCTACAGCAAATGTACCGTTTTCGAGCATGTCTTCATAAGTTTGTCTGAAAGACTGCGCTTCTCCCGAGATATAATCTTGAGCAGCAAACATATAAGCAGTATTAGTCAATTGTTCTTTTGCAGTTGGTACTATAGTATTAGATATAAGATTACTCATTGTCCTATACTTTACCGCAAGTTTAATAAACGACGCCTTATCGTTAGGTAATTGAAATCTCAAAGATACGAATCCAGTAGCTGTAACCTGATCAATAAATCTTAATCCAACAGGCTTCATTATACCTTCAATTTCATCTGTATCAATATCGTCACCTTCTGCAACAACTTTAACATCAATCCATTTTTGCCATTCGTCGATTTTTGCAAATCCACGCCATTTAATACCTTGTACCATAACAGCATCCAATTTACCAGTAGGATAAACTAATAGATAGTTGTTCCCTCTATCAGCAAAGAAGAATAATTTAGTAGCAATAGCAAGTACTAAGCCTAAAGCTAATAATCCAAAGGAGATTTTCTTTTTAATTGGTTTGATCCCCATTCCCAAATACGGTACCACAAACGATGCGATGGCCGCCAAAATAATCAAAATTCCGATTGTTTTCATAAATAATTGTTTTAATTAATATTAATTGATTTAAAAACATAAAGATATACTTTTTATATCTCTGTATGCAAAGAAATGCAGAAGTATTTTGTGGTACCTCTGCATTATATGCGATTAATAACTAATAAAGCGCATTACATAATAGTTGTTAGAATAATGAACAAACTGCTCTGGGATCGCTTCAATCTTAGTGACCAGAGACTCTGGATTCTTTAAGTGATGCTCATTTTCAATTAGGAAGTTGATGTTTCTTCCCTTTATTTCGTGATCATATCTGTGATCTTCTGGGTTATACATGTTGTTTTGTGTGTATGTCCAGAGATCTTGTTGAGTTACTCCATCGTGAAATACGATTAAATTGTATCCTGATTTACCTAAACCCTTAGCGAGTCGATTTAACTCGTCTATCGTATACCTTCTTAATATAGCCATTTACCATAATTTTGACGAACTGCCCTTGAAGTTTCTTTGTATGTGTTCATGCATCTCTTTCCCTTTCTTTTTGAAGTGTTCATCTCTTCTCTTTTCAAGAATCTCCTTCTTTTTATCCGAAGAAGCAGATGAAAATTTACCAATATTGATGCCAAATGGTATACCATAGCCACCTTGTCTTGGGATATTTTCAAGATCTAAAGACTCACATTCAGGGCATTTTAACTGTCCCCCTTTGTCAGAGTAAACCGTACCTTCGTCTTTATATTTGGTACGGTACTCATAGACAAAAAATTCATGTTCACATGATTTGCATTTGAAATTGTTTTTACTCATTCACAACAAATTGCGCAAGGTTTTCAATAATACGACTGTTTTCAGTCTGCATTGCTCCAAGTTCCTTGTTCTCCATTTCTAACGAATTTATTTCGCCTTCATTATCAGTAATATTACCGTTAATGTCAGCATTCACATCTTCTAGTTGCTTTTTAGCAGTTTTAAACATTGATAATGCGTTTGCAACCTTCTTTGCTTGCTTAATTCTTCTACTACTTTTTTTTGTGTTCATAATAACGATTGTTTAATTAATAATTGATTAACTTATATAAATATACTTCTCGGGTATGCTAATAAATTCAAGATAAGCAGGTACATCAAATCCTGGACATGCCTTATGTGGATTAACCTCATAGTGACCTAACACTTTGCAATCAGGGTGTTTCCCAAGGAATTCTTTAATATAAATCTGTAGAGTTACAAACTGACCATCAGTCAATACTTCTTCAAAATCTGCCATATTAAACCCTTTTCCGCCTACTACAGCGATGTGTCTTGTACAGCCATTAAAGCCTCTTGCCCCGTTAGAAATCTCGTCAGAAGAAATCCAATTATCTTCATCGTATTCTATTAGATTCTCTAGTGACCCATCTAAGTGGATCATATCGGCATATCCTGGTTTTGACCAACCTCTACCTTTAGGTTGAGGATCCATATGCCAATGTTTTAGTTCTGTGGATGATACTGCTCTACCTGCAGGGGTATCTAAGCAATGAATCATCAAATATCTTAATTTTCCCATTTAGTACTTTATATCTACATAATAAGTACTGGTTGTTAAGACTGGATCTACTGTATAAGTCCCAGAACTTGCATTTGTTGAAGCGCAAGTAATCCAAGGTTGCGTTGGAAGTGTCACTGTTGGAGAACAATCAATGTATGTCCAATTAGGATAACTCCATGACGCATATACATTCGTTTCTAGGGTGAATTCTTTCCATAATCCATGCGGAAAGAGCTTCTTCATCACTCTAAGGAGTTCCCCTATATTTATACTCTCCTCAAGTGTAATCGTCTTCTCACTGGTATCTATCTTAGCTTTCATTAAAATAAGTCTTTATGCGTATCACTGAATAATACAGCGATAGCGAGTGCGGACCAAATGTCTTTTGAAACTCCTTTTAATATCCCCTTAGGTCTCTGTTTGGGCTCTAGTGTAGGCTCAAATCTATCGATTAAAGCTCTTCTGATCGTACTATCATTAGCACCTGCCGTCCTATGACAATGATGCATTTTGACATCTTTCCTAAAAATAGGGTTAACTGCAGATTCTGGCATATATCTTGTGTAAGATTCTATCAATCTACCAGTCCATACGCAAGTTTCAAATGTGGTTTGCCCTACTGGCATCCCATAACTAGCAACCATTTCCATTGCTAAATATATCATATCTGGGGTCGAGTCACAAAGGTTATTTATATAACTTCTCATCTCGTAATTCCCTATTTTACCCTTTTCTAGGATCTGCTTCCCATCCCATAGAACGTAAGCAGATTCTATGGTTCCTGGATCAATTGCTAATACCATTAACTTAATGATTCAGATTCCATAGTCTTATCAATTTCATCGTGAGCCTTTTCTACTGACTCATCTTTCGCAATAACTTTCGTCTCAAGCCAACTCTGATATTCTCTAGGTTTTTGACTTGCGTCATACCCTGTATCCATCTTGAATTGCACCTTTAAGTCAGTTGGTGTATTTCCTCTATTCATCCTTCTCCTTTTAATAAATCTTTATATATACTTCTAATCTTTGCCCAATCAACACAAGGTCTACTACAACCAGGTACCATTCTCATTGGTGCACCAGCTGCAGCATCATCTATATATAAATGAGCATATATTTTTGGGGAACTTGTCCAATCCTTTTGCTCTGGATTCTTGTTGATCGCCCAAAATTCAAGACCGTGTTTCTTACAATATGTAATGGCCTCTTGGAGGTATTTGCCTGATCTCATCGTATATAGGACGAGTTCGTGCCCTGCTTCTTGTAGTTCTTTCAGTACTTGGAATGACGTAATCCCATTCTCAAATACTATTAATTCGCCTATTTTCGGGAACTCATGTGTTACTATAGTTCCGTCAAAATCTACTGCTATTTTCATTTTCCGTAATATTCGATTTTACTAATATCGTTTCTTTTCGTTACTCTGACCTTATTATGCTGAAAATCAGATTGTAATTGAGTGATAACAATAATAGTTTTATTTATATTTTCCAAGGATTTCATCAACAAATCTATGCCTAGTCTGTCAGATTGATCAAGAATCTCATCGATAAAAATCAGATCTAATCCACCTTTTCTGCTGGATTGATTGATAATTTCTTGCCTTGAAATTAAATTTGCAACTTCTACTCTTACTCTTTCTCCCCCTGATAACTTGCCGAAAGGACCCTTTATAAGACCATTCTTATAGATAATAGGGGTTATCGTTTCACGAATCTCTCCACTTGCTAACGTCTTAAATCCTTCGATTTTAATGCGTAAATTTGAACGCATTTCATTAAGATAGTAGTTTGTCTTATTCTGAATCAAACTTAGTGATTTGTTAGCTAAATACGAATAAAACTGCTTAAAGTTAATTATCCATTGATTCACATCATAAATCTCATCATTTTTTCTCTGAATATCAATTTCTAACTGAACTAATTCGTCGTCATACCCCTTAATTTGTGCCTCTAAATCATCAACTTTGCTATCATTAGTTTCAGCTTCTACACTTTTAATGCGCTCTTCACTACTAGTAATACTTGATTCAAATATCTTAATATTCTTTTCTAAAGCACCATTTCTAGTCTCATAAGTGTTAATTTGTGCACGCTTTTGGGTTAATTGACGTGTGATCTCTAGTTCCTTACTATCAATTTCACGAATCTTCTTATTAACTTTAGAGATATTATCGTCTAAATCCTTTGCAATTCCCTTTACCTCTGCCAGATCATCTTTACTAGTATCTAAATCAGTGGTAACTTCTTCAATACTTTTTAAAGTATCTTCTAAATTCTGCTCTGTTTTATCTACATCACTCTCTGGGTTCCCTGCGAAGAATAAGTGTTCACACTTTGGACATTGAACCGTCCCCAATAAATCAGTCTCAAGATTTGCTTGAATCTCCCGATATTCTGTAAGAATATCATCATATTCGTCGAGTTCATCTTGGATATCTTTGGTCACTTTCTCAACTTGTGGGAGCTTCTTATTAAGCTCTTTGAGCTTCTTATCTTCCACAACAGAGCTGAGTTTCTCGATATCCTTCTCATACTTTTCAATAATAACATTCAACTCCTTGATATGCTTCTTATTGTTAGTAATCTTTTCAAGAGCATCAACTTTATCCCCCTCATAATCGCCGATAAGATCGTTTAAATCTTGTATTCTTTCTTTCCTATCTGCCTCAAAAGTCTCATCACTTTCCATATCAATTTGCTGCTCAATAAGCTCCTTTTTGGCTTGTGTAGCGATTTGACTCTTCTCTAAATCACTAAGACCGCTCTTTAATTCTTTTACGTCATCTTTGACATAATCGTCTACACCATTGATGATCTCTGCATTAGAGAATCTACCAATTAAGTCCTTTTTAGCAGTATCTGATGAAAAGAAGAATGATATGTACTTCTCTTCATTTACAATAAATGAGGTATCAATATCGTTTTTAGTAAGACAGAAGACCTCTTCTAATAAGAATCTGTTACCGTCTTTAACCGTTGCAAAATGCTGCTTTTGATCTTCATCATTGATTGTAATAGTTAGGACCTCTGCTTTAGTCTGATGTATACAGCGTTCTACAATAAGGGTCTCATCTGATATAGTATTATACCACATTTGTTGGATAGTTGCTTCTGTGCAATTATCACGAATTAAATGTTTATCTCGGATACCTCTTCTAATGCATGTTCCAACGATACCTCTATACATAGCTTCTTGGATAGCTGACTTTCCAGATCCATTTGCTTCTTGTCCTTCATCGCTATAATTAAAGCCCTGGATTAGAACAGGAATTCCATTTATGAATTCAAATTCCTGGTCTAAAAAGGACATAAAGTTCTGCAATATTAGTGCTTTAGGTTGCCACATATTACCCTATTGATACTTGTATTTTCTGATATAACTCTTCTTGTAATTCAGGATTATCTTCTAACAGATTTCTCACTGCCTCTGCACCTTGTCCAAGTTTAGATTCTTCATAAGAATACCAAGAACCTTTTTTCTCAATGATGCCAAATTCAACACCTAAATCAACGATCTCTTTCACTTTATCAATGCCAATTCCATAACGAATCTCAAATTGAGCTTTTCTATGTGGTGGCGCTACTTTATTTTTAACAACCTTAACTTTAGTGGTGTTTGCCATTACTTCATCCCCATCTTTGACTTGAGTTGAACGTATTACTTCTACACGTTGACTTGCATAGAATTTCAAAGCATTCCCACCTGTTGTAGTTTGTGGATTACCGAACATAACACCAATCTTTTCACGTAATTGATTAATAAATATTACGATTTTATTAGACCTTTTAGCTTCTGCAATTAAAGTAGGTATCATTTGAGACATCATTCTTGCCTGTAACCCCATCTTTGAATCGCCAGCTTCTCCTGCTAATACTGCCTTAGGAATTAAAGCTGTAACAGAATCGACAACGATTATCCCTATTTCTTCTGCTTGTAAGAATTCCCGTACTATTTCTAATCCATTTTCTCCATTCTCAGGCTGAGATAGAATAAATCTCTCTCCTAATTCAACGTCTACACCTATTTGTGCAGCATAGAATAGGTCCATTGCATGCTCCATATCAATATATGCTGCAGCTAATCCTAATTTTTGGACCTCTGCTACTGCATGTAATGCAAGTGTTGATTTACCAGATGATTCCCATCCAAATATTTCAATTATACGACCTTTTGCGTACCCTCCACCTAAAGCTCTATCTAAATCAAGAGACCCTGATGAAACGTATTCTACTCCTTCTATTGTTCCAGATAATGCTTCTTTACCAAAACGTTTTTCAATACTCGCACATGCATCTGCTAAACTTTTCTGCTTCATATTATTTCAACTTTCTATTTATATATTTGCTACCTATTTTGTGATTTTTTCCTTCTGTTTTGCACCATGACTTGAACTCTACTTTGATGCTATCTTGCGTAAACTGTACATGTTCGTCTACGTTTTCAACTGCATCAATCTCTTTATCTTTGCGAGTTACATCAATACCTAAAGAAGTAAATTCTTCTTTATTTAATGACTTTACTTTCTCCTCTGACCCTGTGAATTCAAATCGAATATTGTGTGGGTTCTGTGCATAATCCACTTTTATTTGATTCACTTCTTGTTTAGTCACTGTATCTAAATCAATTTTAACTGTCTGATATTGCGGGAATATCGATTGATGATGCTCATGATCCCCTGAATCATAGAGTACTGTAAACCCTTTAGCATTATCTTCTCCGAAGTTATTTGCACATATAGACGGAAGATGGTAGATATTCTTCCCTATTTGTTGTGCATTGTGATAATGTCCTAGAAATACTTTGTAAAAGTGTGCAAACATCGTTGATTTTAATCCATTATCTATTGTAGATCCATCATTATTAACTGACCCAGTTAATGCTTGATGAGACATTAAAATCATTTTCATATCATTGAGATGTGCTGCACTATTCACCTCTTCTAACCATCTTTTTTCTTCGAAATATGGAATAAACACAATCTCTAAATTATTGACAATGTGTCCCATCATTTCTCTAACTAATTCAAGAGCTGGATGCCACTGGAATTGATCCAGGAATGAATCTACGCTAGAATAACTAGTTTTATCGTGATTTCCTGGAATACAATACAATTTCATATCTGCTGCATGAATCATATCTAATATCGCTTCAAAACACTTTAAAACCGATAATGGTTGTGCTTGTCTGCTCTGAAATATGTCACCAAGGCAATATAATTCATTTACTCCTAATTCATTTGCTAATTCAATTTTTTGCTTGAATAGGTCTATAATTAAATCAATATTGGCGACCTTAATATGTATATCAGTACTTATTACTGCTATTGGCTTCTTCATAAATTGATATTAAGGGGCCCGAAGGCCCCATATTTTACTTCTTTCTTCTCTTACCGATAGCTGATAATCTATCTTCCGTACTTGAAGCTTCTTGATCCACTTCATGTTGAGAATCAACTACAGTTTCATCTGCAGCCTCTTCTGTATAATCAGAAACAGGCAAATCATCACCCATACTTCCAGCAGCAGCCCACATACGTAGATCACTTAAACTGAAACCATCTAAAAACGTAGGAGTAATCTCATAGTTTTCTGTAATGTAATCATTCAAGAAAGCTCTACACTTCATTTTAGACCATTTACTTGTATCTACAGCGTCAGCGCCACTATCTGCCAATTCCTTTGGAGCTGTAGTTTCTGCTTTTGGTGCAGCTTTCTTAGTTACAGTCTTCTTAGTTTCTGCTTTTGGAGCTTCTTCTTTTGCTTCTCCCTTTTTAGGAGTAGGCTGTACTAACTTCTTGATTTCAAGTAATTCAGCTTGGAACTCTTCATTCTCAAAGATATCAAATCCATTCGCTTGGTCAAATCTCTCTAACCCGTCAATTGCGAAATCGAAATCTTTCATCCAGTATACATTCATTTCTTTTGAAGGATCGCCATATAATTTCTTTAATGACTCCTTCTTTGAAAAATCTTCCAAGTCTTTATCACTAACCATCTGCTCTTTAGTGAATTGTTCAAAAGCATCTGCAACCTCATCTTTCTTCAAACCCTTTAAGTTTAATTCAGCTTTAGAAACAGCATATTTTTCACCTTTTTTGCCTGACTTATTGTAGTCAATAATTAAGCTAACACCCTCATCTGGATCAGAGAAAATGTCAACGTCAGATTCCTCACTACTAGCGATACTCAACTTCTCCATTTCTTTCACTAACATAGGATACATTTCAATCCTACCTAAATCGCCATCTTTCAAAGCATAATATACAAAGTTAGTTGAAGGTCTAATCCCTGGATGGAACTTCTTCTCCTTCATATAACCTGTAATTGGTGCTAAAAAGGTCTCTCTCTCATCTTTGCTACCAATCTCATCATTAGCCTTTTGGTACACATATTTCACATATGTTTCAACTGGATCTACAGTCATTGCGTCCCCGTTTATATCGATACCGTGTTCTGTAGCGATGAATATACGCTTCTTCTTAACTTCTTTCTCTCCAGTTGGTTCACCATCTTCATAAATATCAGATAAACACTCTAGCCATGTAGTCCTACACGGTCTAAATGGTGTGTCCTCTGCTAAATGAGCTGGCATAATGCGAAACACATTCTTACCTTCTTCAATTTTGTGGAATCCAGCTCGTCCTGAATTTCCGAAACTCCTTTTCTCCGCGCTTTTGCGCTCATCTTTCATTTTGCTTAAACTTGCCCCTTTATAGGCTCCTCTGTCAAATCCTGCCATAATAATAATAAATAAAAATTAATAATTGTTTAATTGCTGTACTTTTTTTCGTACTTCTTGATCACTATTCCGTTGATCTTACCTTCCACTATCTCTTTTGCGAATTCTTGTGGTGTTAATTGTGGTAACATGTTGTTAAGTTTCTTGTCTTTGCTTTGAACTGCCCAATATAGTGCGTCCATAAAGCCTAAATCTTTCTTACGTTTAGAGACATTCTTCTTCTTCACTTGCCACCCTCCATCTAAAATAACTAAATCATCAATTGCTTTTTCAGTGAGTTTAATCCACACATCTTTCGCTTTATCAGGTTGCACTTTCCCTGCATTATTTGCAGCTTCTCTACGTAAATTATTACGTAATTTTGCTTCAAATATACTGAGTGTGATTTTACCATCTTCATAAAGCTCTTCTAATTCAGCTTTCATGAGACCTACCTTATTTAGTAAGGCAGAAATGGTTATTGCTTCCCCATAAAGATTTTCATAGTGTATTGTTGTAAGGCTGTCAACATCAATTTCGTTCTCAAAGTCTTCAAACATCAGCCTAATAGTCTTCGACTTTAGGTCGATGAATAACTCATCTTGCGCCATGTAGTGTGTGCTTACATTAAGTTAATAACAAATAATCTGTATTATCAGTTGAATAGATAATATTCTTCTTCAAATACTTGTCGAAACCGACTTGACCGTTGATTAGGATGAGACATTTGGTAATATTTGGTATACTCAATCTCTCAAATTCCTCAGGCCATACAGTGATTTCCATGAATTCATAATTGGCTTCTACAATCAATTGGCAATATGGACCCTTTTTCTTGCTCTCTTTTTCAATATATCCTACGATATACCCACCAATTGAACATCTTTTGCCTACACTCTCTTCTTCGTGTAGAGTGACTACATCCATAAATGGATGGTCTTCTGGTTCCACTTCTTTTAACATTGCTCTATAGTCGAAAAATGCTATTCCAGAAAGCACCTTTTGTTGTAGATTCCACCACCAACTAAAGCGTTTATTCTCCTTATTTAACTCGAATAAATCCTTGGTTGGATCAATTTTTGGAGAGTCTAATTTCCTATATTCTTCTATTAATTTCTCTCTGTCTTCTGGTCGCTTAATCTCTTCTACATCGTCGAAAGCACCAGATAATATCAAGTTTTCATATACTCTTTTATTCACTTTACTACCCTTAAATTTATTACGAGTATAAAATTCTTCAAAAGAATAATAATCACCTTTTTCATCTCGATCTGCGATAATCTGCGATGTTGCAGCATCCCCTAATTGCTTAATTGAAGATAGTGGCCAATAGATAGTTTTCTCCTCAAAGTCTGTGTAAACAGTAGCATGAGACTTATTAATATCTGATGACTCAATTGATATACTACCAACATTATATAGTTCAGATATATAAGCAGGGATCTTCTCGTCTGATTTACTATCATCTTTTGCAAAATTAATAGCAGTAGCCCAGAAGGGCACAGGATAGTGAACTTTCAACCATTGGCTGATATAACCAGTAATA